>ERZ772956.1298-NODE-1298-length-17325-cov-6.719108_pt1 | contig 17325 bp, 14 predicted proteins | sample MGYA00580683_ERZ772956 | MGnify/ENA primary metagenome ERZ772956 (study PRJEB29015, sample SAMEA2738077) | human oral metagenome | biome: human oral; feature: human-associated habitat; material: saliva | place: China | collected 2212 ... | reverse complement strand
TTAAAATATCTTGATACATTTTATGTTGCGGATTTGTTAAATCAAATTGTTGTACAGGTCTAAAAATCGGCGGATGATGCGCAATAATTAAATCGACATTCTTTTCAATGGCTTCTTGAATAACAGAAGGACGAATATCTAAAGTCGTCATTACTACTTGAACTTCTTGATTCCAATCTCCAAAATGTAATCCAATTGGGTCCTTTCCCATTGCTAAAGATTTTGGAACTCTTTGTTCAAATTTACGAATAATATCTCTAACGGTTGGCATTGTCAATCAATCCTTTCAATTCAAGATATTGATGATTAAATTTTTCTACTTTTTCAGTTGGAATTTCTTTACTATTTTTCAATTGTGCTAAAATTTCTTCGATTTTACGTAACTGACGTTCCCATTTACGAATCACCAACTCTGTTGGCTTCTCTATTAATTTAGGACCAAATTTAATTTGCGTATCTGTTAGTGGCAAGCTCTGTTCTCTTTTTTCAGCTACAATAATTTCGTACAAACGATGATGATCTTCTACTACGACTTCTTCTAAAATTTCATAGTCATGTTCCACTAGCCACTGTCTTAATAAATGTTCTGCAACATTCGGCTGTAATACTAATTTTTCTTTACCCGTTAACGTACCATTAACTCGACCTTGTTCTAAAATACGAGCAATTAATTCTCCACCCATTCCACAAATAGAAATGGCTGATACATCGTCATCAGAAGTAACGACATCTAATCCATCTCCTAAACGAACAGAAATCTTATCATTTAGAACATAATCTTGAACCGTTTGTTGGGCAGACTCGAAAGGACCTTTTACAACTTCTCCAGCAATAGCGCTAGAAATCAATCCTTGTTGTATTGCATAAACCGTTAAATAAGCATGATCAGAACCAACATCACATAATAATGTCGCTCCTTCTAAAAAAGAAGCAACTGTTTTCAGTCTTGGACTTAATTCTACTGACATCTTATACTCCTTTCTTTCTCATTAAGAAATAAATAAAACTTTTACACCAATACTCTTTAAATAAGCGACTGTTTCAGCATCTGCTGAATAATCCGTAATTAAATGAGTAATCATGGAACAATCTGCTGTGTGGAAATTAGATTCTCTTCCAACTTTTGCTCCTTCAGCTACAATAATTTTTGGACCATTGGTGCGTTCTAGAATGACACGATTAACTGCTGTTTCAGGTAATGCTACAGTCGTAATTCCATTTTTATTAATGCCACCGACACCTAAAAAGCAAATATTGGCACGAGCCTTTGAAAACGAGTTAATGGCAAAATCTCCAACTAAAGATTTTTTTTGCTCAAAAATTTCTCCTCCGCTTAATACAATAGAAGCTTTAGAAGAGGCTTTTTTGAAAATAGAACGACCATTATTTGTCAAAATCGTAACATTCTCATCTGCTAAATAATTCAATAATAAAAAGGCAGTAGAACCTGAATTAATAAAGACCATATCATGTTCGCGCACTAACCCAGATGCTCTACGTGCAATATTTTTTTTAGTGGAATTATATTGTTTTTGTTCAATATTTTCTTTTTCAATCTTTCCTGAAATATATTTTGCTCCACCATAAAAACGTTCAATTAATCCTTGATCTTCAAAACGTTGTAAATCTCGACGGATTGTAATTTCAGAAACTTCTAATCTGGAAGATAATTCTTCTACAGATAATTGCCTATGTTCCTGCAATAATTTTAAAATTTCTTGTTGTCTCTTAAACACAACACCTTTGCTATTTTTCATTAGTATTCGTTCCTTTTTTCTCTATGAAGAACAGAGGAGAAGCCTTCATTGACGACTTCTCCATTGTTCATTGATTTTAGCGAATTTTTAATGATAATTCTTGTAATTGTTGTTCAGATACTGGACTTGGTGCTTGTGTCATAGTATCCATTGCTGAACCGTTTTTAGGGAATGCAATCACTTCACGGATGTTATCTTCCCCAGCTAGTAACATGACTAAACGGTCTAATCCTAATGCAATTCCTCCATGTGGTGGGAATCCATAATCTAATGCATCCATTAAGAATCCAAATTGTTCTTGTGCAGATTCTTTTGTGAATCCTAGTACTTCAAACATTGCTTCTTGCATGTCTCTTCTGTAAATTCTTAATGATCCTCCGCCTAATTCATATCCATTTAATACAATGTCATAAGCTTGAGCTTTAGCTGCTGCTGGATTTTCTAATAAAGCATTGAAATCTTCATTCACTGGACGAGTAAATGGATGGTGCATTGCTTGATAACGGTTTGCATCTTCGTCATATTCTAATAATGGCCAATCAACAACCCATAAGAAATTGAATTTAGTTTTATCAATTAATTCATGTTTTCTACCGAAGTGTAAACGTAATTCAGATAATGATTGTGCAACAACACTTGGTTTATCCGCACAGAAGAAAACAATATCTCCCACTTCTGCATCTAAACGTTCTCTTAAGGCTGTTTCTTGGTTTACTAAGAATTTAGCGATTGGTCCTTTTAGACCATCTTCTTCCACTTTCAACCAAGCTAATCCTTTTGCACCATATTTAGCAACAAATTGTGCTAAGCTATCTGCATCTTTACGTGAATATTCATCTGCTAATCCTTTTAAGTTTAAGGCTTTTACATGTCCACCGTTTTCAACAACTGTACTGAATACTTTTAAGTCAGAATCTTTTACAATATCCGCTACATCGATTAATTCTAATGCAAAACGAGTATCTGGTTTATCATTACCATAACGGCTCATTGCTTCAGCAAATGATAAACGAGGGAATGGAGTTGTTACTTCTACTCCTAATGTATCTTTCATGACTTTTTTCAATAAGCCTTCCATCATTTCTTGAATTTCTTCAGCTGATAAGAAACTTGTTTCAATATCGACTTGTGTAAATTCAGGTTGACGGTCTCCACGTAAATCTTCGTCACGGAAACAACGAACGATTTGGTAGTAACGATCTAAGCCCCCACCCATTAATAATTGTTTAAATGTTTGAGGTGATTGTGGTAATGCGTAGAAACTTCCTTCATGTACACGAGAAGGTACTAAGTAGTCACGAGCTCCTTCTGGTGTTGATTTTGCTAAGTATGGTGTTTCTACATCAATAAATCCTTCAGTATCTAAATATTCACGAATCGCACGAGTTGTTTTATGACGTAAACGTAAGTTTTCTAATACAGGTTTACGACGCATATCTAAATAACGATATTTCATACGTAATTCGTCTGAAGCTACTTTATCATCTTCAATGTAAATTGGTGGAGTTTTAGCTTTTGCTAATAATTCAACATGGTGAACTTCTAATTCCATTGAACCTGTTTTTAAGTTTGGATTTGTTAATCCTTCACCACGTAAAGCAACAGTACCTGTTACTTCAATAACGTATTCAGGACGTAATGTGTCTGCAATTTCAAAAGCTGCTTGGTTATGTTGTGGGTTAAATACAACTTGCATCACACCTTCACGGTCACGTAAGTCGATAAAAATAACCCCACCATGGTCACGACGTTTTTGTACCCAACCATGTAATGTAATTTCTTTTCCTACTAATTCTTCTGTAACTAATCCACAGTAAATTGATCTCTTTTTCATACAAATCCCTACTTTCTATTTTCCAAAATATTCATCGATTGCTGTTGTATCCATTGTTGCTTGGCGGAATAGACTATCAAAATCTTCATATACATCTGCTAAGTCAACTTTTACTTCTTTACCAGTGCTCATTACTTTTAGTGGAACTTGACGACTTGCCAATTCTTCTTCTCCTAAAGTAATCACAACTTTTGCTCCATATTTTTGAGCATTTTTAAATTGAGGTTTTGCTTTTCTACCGAAGAAATCACGGTCCACAGAATAACCTTGTTGCCGTAGTGAGATAGAAAGTTTTAATACTTCTTCTTCTGTTTCTTCTCCTAAACCAACAATATATGCATCTAATTCTTGTAGGTCAGGAATTTCTACTTGTTCATCTTTCATTAATAACACAAGTCTTTCCATTCCTAATCCAAATCCAAACCCTGGTGTTTCTGGACCATCTAATTCTTGAACAAGACCATCATAACGTCCACCACCACAAATCGTTGTTTTAGCACCAAATGATTTTGAATCTGTCATAATTTCAAAAATCGTATCTTGATAATAATCTAATCCACGAACCATTGTTTCATCAATTTCAAATGGAATTTCTAAGGCAGTTAGATATTGTTGCACTTTTTCAAAGTGAGTACGTGCTTCATCTGATAAAAATTCTAAAATACGTGGTGCATTTTTTACGATTTCAATATCACGTTTATCTTTACTATCTAATACACGTAATGGATTTTTATGAAGACGATTTTTAGAATCTTCACTTAATTCTTCAGTAAATGGTTCTAAATAATTAATTAAAGCTTGACGATATGCGATACGGTCTGCAGTTTTTCCAAGTGAATTAATCACTAAACGCATATTAGATAAGCCAAGTTCTTTTAATAAATCCCATGCCATTGCAATTGTCTCAACATCTGTTGCTGGATTTGTTGAACCAAATACTTCCACACCTAATTGGTGGAATTGTCTTAAACGTCCTGATTGTGGACGTTCATAACGGAACATTGGAGCCATGTAATAAACTTTATAAGGTTTCTTATGTTCTGGTCCAAATAATTTATTTTCTACATACGCACGAACGATGGCTGCAGTTCCTTCTGGACGTAATGTAATATGACGGTCTCCCTTGTCATAAAAATCATACATTTCTTTAGAAACGATATCCGAAGTATCACCCACACCTCTACTAAATAATTCATAGCTTTCAAACATTGGTGTACGCATTTCTTCAAATTGATAATCGCCTAAAATAATGCGAGCTGTTTCTTCAATGTAATGCCAAATTTTTATTTCCTCTGGTAATAAATCGGCTGTTCCTTTTGGTTTTTGAATCATTTTATCCCTACTTTCTATGTATAAAAAATATGTAAAAAAAATCCTGACTCAAATGAATGAGTCAGGACGATTAATTTCGTGGTACCACCTAAATTTGAATAGAGTCACCCTCTATTCCTCTACTAAATAACGGCTCTTTTGCCGGAATAACTTTGCATTATTCTCCTCCAGAGTGTCTTTCGATTCTTTCAGTCTTATGAGAAACTTTCAGCCACGATTTCTCTCTCTAATTGCTGTGAATCTACTTGGCTCCTTCATTGGATTTCCTATGAAATTGATACTAATTTACTAAAAAGTTGACTTTTTGTCAAGTAATGTGAATAGAAATGTTAAATTTTGATGATAAAACTTTATTCAATCAATAAACCATGATCGTCTTCACTATTAGTATTTTCTTCATATGTTCTTTTAGAAATAATATATCTTGGTCTATTTTTAGTTTCTAAATAAATTTTTCCTATATATTCTCCAATAACTCCTAAACTAATAAGTTGAACTCCACCTAATAAGCTAACAATAGCATACGTACTAGCCCATCCTGCAACACTTTCTCCTGTAAATTTAGTCCATAAAACCCAAACAATTAGTAGAAAACTAAAGAATGATGTACAAACTCCTAAAATAGTAATCATACGTATAGGTTTTACAGATAAACTTGTAATACCATCAACTGCTAATTTAACCATTTTGTTAAGTGGATAATGACTCTCACCGGCAATTCGCTCTTCTCTTTTATAAGTTACAATCGAATATTGAAAACCAACCAGAGGAACAATTCCTCTTAAAAATAAGTTTACTTCTTTATATTTCCCTAATTCTTCAATAAATCGTTTACTCATCAAACGATAATCTGCATGATTAAATATAATTTCTGCGCCAAAAAAATTCATTAAACGATAAAAACTTTCCGCTGTAAATCTTTTAAAAAAAGTATCTGTTTCTCTATTTTCTCTTACACCATATACAATATCAGAACCTTTTTCATAAGCTTCTAGCATTTTATTTATACAATGAATATCATCCTGTCCATCTGCATCAATGGTAATAACTACATCTGCATATTTTTTTGCCTCGAAAATCCCTGCTAGAATACTACTTTGGTGTCCACGATTTCTACTTTGGCTAATTCCAACAACAAATTCATTTTTTGAATATTCTTCTATTAAACTCCAGGTATCATCAGTACTTCCATCATTCACAAACATCACTCTTGATTGTTGCGAAATAATTTCTTTTTCTACCAATTCTTGAATTTTATCTTTAAAAATTACATTAGTAAAAGGTAAAACTTTTTCTTCATTAAAACATGGAATAACTATATATAAGATTGGCTTTTTCTTCATTGAAACTCCTTAATTATTCTTTAATTTATAAATACTCATACTTTCAACTTCTTTTTCAAAATCATAGAATTCTTTTATATATTCTTTAATAAATTCATCTGTTAATCTATGATAGTCCCATCTCGAATCAAAAACAATATATTTCGGTGGATTGTTTAGAATAGAATTTTTAAAATCATCCATTAAAGGTGTTTCATCCTTTAGCGAGGGAATAAAGAAGAATTTAGTACTAGATAATCGATCGCTTTCTAAATAAATAATCCCATTCATTCTATGAGAATATATTCTATCATCCTTATTTGTATGAGTACGAATATAGTTAGCTACTTCTCTTTCATTAACAGACAAATCTTCATAATGATGGGATATATTATCTTTTATTTCCATTAAAGGATGATAATAAATGATACTCATTCCAATTAGTAAAATTACAAGTCCATATTTTGATAAATAACTGTTGAAATGATCCATAAAAATACTGATAAAAGGTACATATAATGGAATAAGTACCAATAAATAATGGAAATATGTTCTCTTAGAGACTAATGCAACCACAATACAAAAAATCACTAATATATTATAAGCAATGACTTTCCAATGATATTTTTTTAATGCTAGTAAACTAGATAACACTATTAATAGGTTAATTTGTAATTGATTTGTTTGTAATAAATACCATTCAATTACTTCCTTTAGTGAATACTCACTCGGCTGTTTCGAATAAATCATATTTACAATAAAGGATTGATAAAACATATCAGTCAATGCACCATTCATCATTAAATATAGGAATAATGGTACAAGAATTAGAAGAATGCCACTTAAAAATAATCCTATTAATTGAAATAGTTCTTTCACCTTTTTCTGATAGAGTAAACATAAAGTAATATATAAACTGAAAAATAACCACATTCCTACCATATTAGCTTTCGTAAAAAATACGATAGAAAAAAATACACCATTTAGAATGACTTCAATCGGTTTAATTTTACTAGTTAATGCATAGTTTAAAAAGACAAATAAAGAATAGCTAATACAAGGTAAAACATACCCTTCTAATCCCCAACCACCTTCAAAAAAATTCTCAAAAATAATGAACACGATAGCATTAACCAATATAGAGATTGTTTTACTCGAAAATAATCGTGAAATATGATAAGTCCAATAAAAAAATAAATAAATACTAAGTAAATATAAAGCTTTTATCCCCAAAGGACCGGCAATAAAGTATCCTAAAGCATTAAAAATAAAAATAAACGGTCCTTTATGATCAAATAAATTAGTATACATCATTTGACCATGATTCATAGCATAACCAAAATATTCAAAAATACTAGCATCATAAAGTGCTAAGCCTTTTCGAACACTTGTTGTCATTGATAACCAAACTAAAATCGTAAAAACAAAGGAAACAAAATGACTAATAATAAAATCCTTTTTTAATTTCACAAACATCCTCCTAAAGATATAAAACTATATCCATATTATATCATAATCTCATAAAAATCGTTTAATATCTTTTATACTTAGGAAAGCTAAAAATCCCCTACTATCTTATTAGTAAGGGATTCTCAAATTGTATTGTTCTTAGTCTTCTGTAATAACATTCTCCATCAATTGACCCTCATTTAAAACAATAATATTTGAACAAATCGCTTCAATCAACGACTGATTATGGCTAATCAATACTATGGTCATATTAGTTTCTTCTTGAACTTTTTGTAACACTTTTATAACTTTTTCCTGATTCGCATCATCTAGTGAACTTGTTATTTCATCACAAATTAAGCATTCTGGTTGTGCTAAAATAGCCCTTGCAATCGCACAGCGTTGACATTGTCCTCCAGATAATTGATGAGGATATTTTTCTAACCAATCGAATTCTAACTCTAGTTTTATAAATAAATCCTGTATCATTTGAATCCGTTCTGGACGTTTTTTTATTTTTCGCATAAATTTTAACGGTTCTTCTAAGCTTTTCACTATCGTTTGATTCGGATTAAAAGCTAATAAACTATTTTGGAATAAATATTGAACTCTTCGGTAATAGCTTTGTTTTTCATGAGTCAATACTTCTCTTAATTCTTTTTCTTCAATTTTGATATTACCTTCATATGGAATAAAGCCAGATAAAATCTTTGCAAGAGTTGTCTTCCCTGCTCCTGAATGTCCGATGATTCCTGTTACTTCATATTTTGGAATATCAAGTGTAAGATTTTGAAGAATTACATCCTCAACTGTATAATTATTTGTTACATTTTTCAATTGGAAGAATATTTCTTTTTTCTTATTAGATAAATGATTAAAATTGAAATTCTTAAGAGATTTATTCTTTTGTACTACTAATTCGCCCTCTTCTAAAGTTAACACTTTTGTACAAAATTGATATGCTAACTCTCGTTGATGCGTCACCATAATCGTTGCGGTGTGATATTCCTTTGCAAGATTAAGAATTAATTGCATCATCTCCATTTGCAATGGAACATCTAAAGCACTAAAAGGTTCATCAGCAATGATTAATTTCGGCTGATTGATAAACGCCATTGCAATCATCACTCTTTGTAACATTCCTCCAGATAATTCATGAGGATATAATTGTAATACTTTTTCTTCTAATTGAACCATTTTCAGAATTCCCACAATTTTTTGTGGATTTTCTTGTAATATTAATTCTTCCAACTGTTGTCCAATTGTAAATAAAGGATCTAAACTGTGTTGTCCATTTTGAAAAATGATGCCAATATCTTGTCGCAAATATTCTCTTCTCTGTTTACTAGATAATATCAGCCAGTTTTCTTCTAAAAACTTCATTTCACTTGCATTCATCATTACCTTTTGATGAACATTTCCAAGTAAACATTCTAAAAAAGTCGATTTTCCAATCCCAGACTCACCAATAATCCCGATGACTTCCCCTTCTTTAATTGAAAAGTCTAAATTTTTAAGGACTACTTCCTGTCCATATGAAGCATTTAATTGTTTGACTTTAAAAATTGTCTGTTTCATTAATCTTTTACCAATTTATTCGTAATATGATAGAAATCAGATGGAGAAAGTTCAAAATTGTGAATATAATTGTTCATCGCCCCATGTAAGTTGACAAATCCAATGTAATCTACAACTGCTTCTTCTCTTGCATAGTCTTGAATTTCTGCCACTTCACTACGTGTTTTATCAGCATCTACTTCATGACCTAAGGTAGAAATTTTTTCATCTAACCATTGGTCTGAATTTTTTACATAATTCAAGGCTCCTTCACTAGATAAAGTTGCATTTAGGAAGTAATGAGGATCTCCCGTTGGTAATGTTAATGCTGAAGCTAATGCGATGTCATAATCTAATTGATTTAATCCATCGACTTTTTCTTGAATATCAATTTTTAAATCAATTCCCACTTGTTTCAATTGTTGTTGTAGTGCCGTAGCAATTTTTTCATTAGCTAATCTCTTATATGTTTTTAGAACAATTTGTAACGGTTCATTTTGTGCATTCAGCAAAATACCATCTGCATTTTTAGCTTTATAGCCGGCTTCTTCTAATAATTTTGTCGTCATTTCTGGTTGGTATTGTTTATTAGCAAATGTACCACTTGAATAAATACTTGAATCTAAAAAGGCTCCATCTGCAGGTGTTACATGACCTTTTAAGAAATCTTGTGTTAATTCTTGTTTATTAATCGCATGTAAAATCGCTTGACGAACTTTTTTATCTTGTAATCTTGCTTTATTCAATTCTAAATGGTACGTTCTCGTACTTGGTTGATTATACACTTGAACTGAAGAATCTTTCATTAATGAATCTGCCACATCATCATTTAAATCTAATCCACCATCAACTTCTTTTGATTTAATCGCTAATTCCAATGTTTTTTGATCTGGAATTAATTGATAATGAACTTCTTTAATCGATGCATTACCATCCCAATAATGAGTGGAAGCCATTAATGAAATAGAATCATTTGGTTTAAATTCAGTCACTTCATAAGGACCTGTTCCTATAATTTTATCAGTACTTGTTACATCTATAATAGCTGTTTTAGCATCCACTAATTCATGAATAAATTGAGGACTTGGTTTTTCAGTATGAACTGTAAAAGTGAGAGAATCATTAGCTGTATAAGTAGCTGTTTTAAAAATTTTTCCTGATTTATGATTTTCTCCTACTCTTTGAAGGCTAGCAATAACTGCATCACTATTAACAGGATTTCCATTAGAAAAAGTGATATTTTCCTTTAAATGAATTTCCCATGTTTGATCATCAATCTTCTTATAAGAGGATGCTAACCATGGTTCTACATCAAAGTCCTTTGTTAAACGGAATAATGTTTCACCAATTCCAAAACGAATCGTATACCAGCCTTCCCAATCTTTTGCTGGGTCAATTCCTGCTGTAAATTGAGAATACCCAATTTTAAACGTTGAATTTTGGTTACTTTCTTGTTGTTGTGATGTTGGTTGTACAGGTACACATCCAACTAATACTGCTGTTGCGACTGTTAAAAATAAATTTCTTAATTTCATAAATTTCTCCCTTTCTTCTGTAGAATCCAATAATGAATTCTGTTAAAAATAATAATCGTTATCGTAATCGCAAGTCCTGGTGCAATCATTAACCATGGCGCTTGTTCAAATGATAATCTTCCCTCATTTAACATTGCTCCCCATTCTGGTTGAGGAACTTTTACACCGATCCCTAAAAAAGATAATGTTGCTAAACTTAAAATAGTACTTGAAATATTGACGAGCATATACGTCACTAATGGTCGTTGAATATTTTTAAAAATCGTCATCATCCGATACCATAATGGAGCTCCTTGCATATACATTACGGTCACATATTCTCGAACTTTGATTTTACGAATTTCTCCTCTTGTTAATTTGGCATAATACGGTAAATAACTAATAACAAGAGCAATAACTCCATTTCTTAACCCTCCACCTAATACTCCAGCTACCGTAATAGCTATTAGTAAACTAGGAATGGCTAATAAAATATCTACCATACTCGTTACTATTCTGTCGATCCAACCACCAAAAATCCCTGCTAATCCTCCTAATAGCATGCCTCCTAAATATGATAATGCTACAATTAATAGAGAAGCTCCAATAGAATATCTAGCTCCTACTATCACTCGAACAAATACATCTCGCCCAAAATCATCCGTACCAAACCAATGACTAGAATTTGGTGGACTTAACAATTCATTGGCATTCATCGTTTCGTAGTTTAAAAATAATGTACTCCACAATAGTAATGCAACTACTAAAACAATCGTTCCAATTCTCCATTTTCTTATATCTATCATGACAACTCACCGCCTTTTATACGGGTATCTGTCCTATTTTGTAATCCATCGGAAATTTGAGTGAGCACTAAATATAAAAAGCTAATAGAAACTACAATCATTTGTACGAGTGGATAATCTCTCGAACTTATACTGTCCATTAATAACTTCCCAATTCCTGGCCAATAAAAAATAGTTTCTACGACAACGACACCCGCCATTAAAGAACCAAACGATAATAAAATAATGGTCACCATCGTAGGAAATATGTTTTTTAATAAATGTCGTTGAAAGATTTTTGATTCTTCCATTCCACGGTAATAGAGTACTTTAACATATTCCTGTTGCAATTCTTGTTCTAACAACGATGAAAATTGTTGAATAAATTTTGCACTCACTGGAATAACTATCGTAACAATCGACAATATTAAACCAATACCACCTTGTTTAGCTAGTAAAGGAAGCCATTTTAATTGAACACTAAATACATACATTAAAAAATAACCAATCACAAAAGATGGTAATGACATTTTGAAAAATAAAATCAATTGAAAGATTGATTTTAAAATCCGGTTTTGACATCGTACAAAAAATATAGACAAGGGAATCGAGATTCCTAATGAAATCACTAATGTTATGACTGCCAATTGAATCGTATTTATAGCTGCTGGAATCAATAATTTCTCAGTTGGAATATCTGACATTAAACTCTTTCCAAAATCTCCTTGAAGAAATCTAAAGAGCCAATTTCCATATTGTACAAGTAAAGGTTGATTCAATCCCATTTCCTCACGCATGAGCGCAAGTGCCTCAGTTGAAACTCTCCCTGTTCCTGCTGACATTTTGACAGAAGCTGGATCACTAGGTGCTATATGAATGAGTAAAAATACAAAAAATGAAATGCCAATAAAAAGTATAAATACGCTTAAAAGTCTCTTCATTACTTTAAACATTTACTTCCACTCCTTACTTTTTAGCACATAGTAAGAATAAAGGTGTTGGATTATAAAATTCATCTTTTTCCAAATAAATCCTTTGGCTAATCGATCGATCAATTTGCAGAGATTCCACTTCTTGATTTAATAAATATTGCACATCCCATTGAGGTCGTACTTCACTAGAAATGGATAAGCTTCTTTGAATCATTTCACATTCTGTTAAAGTATCTTGGCTTAAATGATGATGAGCATGATGCTGTGGTAAGTGACTTGTATCCGTCATACTAGAAGCACCATAATTTCCATCAATATTTATAAGTAATCCACCTTTTTTTAAGACTCGAAGCCATTCCTGGTAAGCTTTCGGAACATCTGGCAATGTCCAAGTAACATTTCTTGCAATGACAATATCAAAACTTTCATCAGCAAATGCTAGATTCTGAGCATCCATGACTAAAAATTGCGCATCAAACTTTTCTTGTTTAGCAAAAACAGTCGCTAAATGTATCATTTCCTTTGTTAAATCAATTCCTATTACTTCATGACCTATTTGACTCAAAATTCCTGTAAAGAATCCTGTTCCACAACCAATATCTAAAATTTTTAATGATTTTTCTTGTGGTAAATATTTTTTAAATTCTGTAATCCATCTATCTTTTAATAGACTGTGAAATTCTCTTGTTCGTTGTTCTAAAAAAGAAGCACTTCGATTTGTCCAATAATTTTCAACTCGTTCTTGTATAGTTTGTTCCAGTGTCATCACGCATCCCCCTTTACGACTTTAATACAAAACATCGGTGTTGCACCATAATTTAATTGTTCTTCATAATCCCACACTAAATCTCCAAAATTTTCTTCCGTATCTACTGAAATACCTTCCTGTGAAGAAAAGTAATTTCTATCCCATTGCGGTCTTTGTTGATAGGTTAAAGGCAATTGTTGAACAATCCAATTCATTTTTTCCTCATTAACACCTTCTCCTTGCCAATAATCTTCTAACTTCTCTTCAATAGCTCTTTTTCGTTTTTCTTCAAATTCTTTTTCTAATGATTCATTTTGAAGAAATGCATACCAATTAGCATCAAAGATGAATAAAGCTCCATTTGGTTTCAAGACTCTTAACCATTCTGAATAAGCTTGTTGTGGTTTTTCTAAATTCCAAGTTAAATTTCGACTAACAATGATATCAAAACTTTCTGAGTCAAACTCTAACTTTTGAGCATCCATTTGAATTAGTTGTATACTTGAATGTTCTTTGCCATATTGTTGAATATTCTCTTTAGCAACTTCTAGCATTTTATTGGAAACATCAATAGCTGTTATAGTTGTATAACCTAATTCTTCTAAAATAATAGAAAAAAATCCAGGCCCTGTTCCTATATCTAATACTCTAAGATCTTGATTAGCTGGTAACAATCGTTTCAATTGTTCTTTCCATCTTTCTCTTTGAATTCCTTCTAATTCTTTTTGATTTACTTTGGAATATCCTGTATAACGATGATTCCAATAGTTTTGTATTTCTTCTAACAGGTTCACATTTGTTACTCCCTTTTCACCTTACTTTTGTAAATTCTGTTACAATTTTATCAAAGAGTTTTTAAATCAATGTTAACAAATCATCACAACAGAATTATATTTTTCAATTAAATGTATGTTAACAAAAAAGAATTCCAGATTTAATCTGAAATTCTTCTTAATTCATCACTTTTATCGTAATTTTTCTTCTTCCAAAATCCATTGCTTGTTGTACTTCAGGATAATGTACATCAATTCGATTTCCTTTAATATCTCCACCTGTATCACCAGCAATCGCAATTCCATACCCTGGAACTTCTACTAAAGTTCCTAAAGGAATTTGAGTAGGATCTACTGCAATCACATTAGGATTCGATCTTAAATCAATTCCCATCGCAGTATAATAACTTAGACCTGCTTCTTTATAAGAATAGGCAGTTGCTTCTGCTGCAAATTCTTTGCCGCTCGATGTAGATTTTACTTCATTTGAAACTGTCTGAGCCTTAGTAGAAGTCTCAGCACTTCCTTTAGATTCAATATTTTTTTCAACAGTTGAAGCTTTGACTTCAGTTGCATGAACTTGTTTTGTTTCGTGAATGACTTCGTCAGTTTTCTTCTCCTCAGAAGCATGGTGCGTCGTTGGTTCAGTATTTTCACTTAATTGTTGAACTTTACTTTCCTGTTCATGTATCGCAAACAATGCTTCTTTATTTTTCGCAAGATTTTGTTTTAACACTTGAATGCTATTCGCATAAAGTGTAGATTCTGTTTGTAAATTATCTTGTTTTTTTAATAAAGTATCTTCAGTATCTTTTAATTCCTTTTGCGAATTTACTAATGTTTGAACATCTTTATGATAATTTTGAATCGTTAAAATATCCGATTTGAATAACTCTTGAATAACAATTAATCGATGAAAGAAATCAGAAATACTTGTTGCTTGCAACAGTTGAACAACTCGTTGATAAATCACACCACTTGATTGTAAAGCTACCATTCTTTCTTTTACGACCGTTTCTTTTTCTGCTAATTTATCTTGTTGTTCATTTATTTGTAGTTCTAATTCTTTCTGATTAGATTTCAATTCATCTAAGTCCTGTTTCAATCTTTCAACTTGTCGGTATTTCTCATTAACATCATTTAATTTTTGAGAAATTTCTTGTTCTAATTGTTGAATCGATTCTTGAGAAATTTCTTGCGCATGAATAGACATTGGATTACTAGTCATTAATAGACATACTAATCCACTAAAAATGAAACTTTTTCTTAATCGTTTATCCAGTATCATTCACCACACTTTCTCCATCGTATTCTTCATCATAACACTTTGATATAAAAAAAACGTAACAACCGTATTACAGTGTTGTTACGTTTCATAATTCATCATTATTTATTGGAAAAATTTTTTATCGATAAACCATTCATTTTCTCTAATAATAAAATACAAATGAATAAGATAATCATTATTATAGGGATAATAGTTAATCCCATACTCCCACTTAATTGAGCATTTTGAATATTTTGAGGTAATCTTCCTGTTAAAATTTCAACGGAACGTAAATAAGTAAATGGAATAATATGTGCTACTTTCTGTAAAGGTTCAATGACATTTATACCAAAGACGAAACCCACAATTAAAATTAATGAGATAAATAATGAAACTGTCTTTTGTTTGAAAAAGAAACTAATCAAATATACTACTTCAACAATAACAATAAATACTAGAAATTCTAACGCTAAACTCCTAAATAATATATCCTGTATTTTAACAATAACTATTTCTTGCTTCACAACATCAAAAATTGGGTATGGATATTCTAAGGTTCCTAACCCTTGATTGAATAATCCTAAAAATAAAGAAATACCACAAATTACTAGAAACACAATTGTTACATACCCAACTCCTACTCCAAAAGAACTAATAGCAAACTTCACTTTTGAAAAAGGCAGTAACTTAGCGGTATCCAAATTACCTTTAAATCGATCTGTAAATAGTTGTGTTAACATAAAAATTATCGAAATTAAAAATAAAGTTGGAATAATAGTACCCAGCATCCATACTACTTGATCAATGCCATAAGTTGGGAAATCTAAATGATGAGCCTTAATATTTAATGGGGATAAAGCTTCATATACCTTCCATTCACGATATACTGCCTGTTTAAATTCCGAACTAGCATAAGACTCTTTTGAAATGATTCCGAAATACTTTTCTTCATATTTCGCTTGTAAATAATAAGCCTCTTCCCACTTCTGTTGTTCTAATAAAGATAAAATTTCTTTTCTTTTCTCTAACTGATTCTGATTCAATTCTAAATTATTCTTTGTAAACTGATATTTTTCTGATTCACTTTCTGTTATTTTAGCTAAATTATCTTCATTTTCTTTAATCAGTTGTTCATTTTTGGCAATACTACTTTGTAGTTGACTTTCTAAACTAAGATTCTGTGCTGTTCTACTATTCATATAAAATGCAATACTGATGACAATTGCTAGCAATGCAACTATAATCACATTTAATCGACTTTTAAAAACTTTTTTCACTAAAAATAAACTAAAATGTTTCATTATTGTACCTCTTCTATTCGACAATTTTCAATCTTTACAATTTTGTCGCAAACATTCATCAATTCTTCTTTGTAGTGAGAACTTATAATAATCAGTTGTTGTGAATGGATTTCTGTTTATAACAATAGCAGTAGAAGTTAGCACAGACACATTCTACCTTCTGAATAGAAACTACTTTTCACTTCCCTACTCCATTGCTATCCACATACCTTTAGTTGGATAAAACAGCAGTCGAAAATTGTAAATATTTTCCACAAATCTATCCGTTGCGTATTAATCTCTTTATCAACATATTACAAAACATATTGTTTTGCGTTCCAAAAGTGGCTGTTTTATACGGTAAAAGCATAGGTTTTGCATCGCAAAAGGACAGCTTTCGCAACACCAAAACGTAATTATTTGTCTTTAAGAAATTATCTTTACAAAACTACGGATTTTCTCATCAGCCGGCACAAATAGCAAAAGAGAAAACCATTTATCAAATAAGACAGCATTGTCGCCATATTTTTACACAAGTCTTTGCTGGCTTTCCAGTATTATTATGAACACTTTAGGAAACTTTGAATAAAATCCTTGTCGATAAGATATTTTTTTGTAACTTTGTTGTCAAAATAGAATATAAAATATACAAAAACGTATGCTTACATTAAAGCTCATCAGTGAGGAAACTGAACGTGTAATAAAAGGTCTTGAAAAGAAGCACTTCGATAATGCCAAAGAGACCATCGGGAAGGTATTGGAATACGATAGAATG
>ERZ772956.1297-NODE-1297-length-17335-cov-3.220891_pt1 | contig 17335 bp, 13 predicted proteins | sample MGYA00580683_ERZ772956 | MGnify/ENA primary metagenome ERZ772956 (study PRJEB29015, sample SAMEA2738077) | human oral metagenome | biome: human oral; feature: human-associated habitat; material: saliva | place: China | collected 2212 ... | reverse complement strand
GCTGGTCGCCGCTACAACGAAGGCATGCACCAGGCCATTGAGGCCAAAGAGGGCGTGGAGATCAAAAACGAAAACCAAACCCTGGCCACCATCACCTTGCAGAACTACTTCCGTTTGTACAACAAACTCGCAGGTATGACTGGTACCGCCGAGACGGAAGCCGCCGAGCTGCACCAAATCTACAAACTCGACGTGGTGACCATCCCCACCAACCGCCCCAACCAGCGTGAAGACCTCACCGACCTGGTGTACAAAACCCAGGAAGCCAAATTCGCCGCTGTGGTGGACGACATTGTCGAACGCGTGGCCAAAAACCAGCCAGTGCTGGTGGGTACCACCTCTGTGGAACGCTCCGAATACCTTTCCCAACTCCTGCAACGCCGTGGCGTGAAACACCACGTGCTTAACGCAAAACACCACGAACAGGAAGCCGAAATTGTCGCCCAGGCAGGCCTCCCCGGTGCCGTGACCGTGGCTACCAACATGGCCGGTCGTGGTACCGACATCGTGCTCGGCGGCAACCCCGACATTCTTGCGGACATCAACCTACGTGCGCGTGGCCTTGATCCGGTGGAAACCCCCGAAGAATACGAAGCAGCCTGGGACGCCGAGATCAACCGCATGCGTAAACGCTCCGAAAAGTACGCAGAGCGGGTCCGCAAAGCCGGTGGCCTGTACGTGCTGGGTACCGAACGCCACGAATCACGCCGCATTGATAACCAGCTGCGTGGACGTTCTGGACGTCAGGGCGACCCGGGTGCCACCCGCTTCTACCTCTCCATGCGCGATGAACTCATGGTCCGCTTCGTCGGTGCAACCATGGAAAACATGATGAACCGCCTCAACGTGCCTGACGACGTCCCGATCGAGGCCAAGATTGTCACCAACTCCATCAAAGGTGCCCAAACCCAGGTGGAGAACCAAAACTTTGAGGTGCGCAAAAACGTGCTCAAGTATGACGAGGTGATGAACGAACAGCGCAAAGTCATCTACGCCGAGCGCCGCGAAATTCTCGAAGGCCGCGACGTGGCCAACCAGGTGGAAAGCATGATTGAGGAAACCGTCGCCGCCTACGTTGCCGGTGCTACCGCCGATGGCTATGTGGAGGACTGGGACCTCGACGAACTCTGGAACGCCCTGAACGGCCTCTACGGACCCACCATGACATGGGAATCACTGCTGGATGGCAGCGAATTCGGCGAACCAGGCGAACTACCCGCTGACGAACTCCGCGACGCTCTCATTGAAGACGCCCTAGCCCAGTACAAAGAGCTGGAAGAGCAAGTTGCCAGCATCGGCGGCGATGCTCAAATGCGCGAAATTGAGCGCATGGTCATCCTTGGCGTGGTGGACCAGAAATGGCGCGAACACCTCTACGAGATGGACTATCTCAAAGAAGGCATTGGTCTGCGTGCCATGGCGCAGCGCGACCCGCTGGTGGAATACCAAAAAGAAGGCGGCGACATGTTCAACGCGATGAAAGACGGCATCAAGGAAGAAACCGTCCGTCAGTTGTTCCTGCTGCGTCAGCAGATGCAGCCAACGCAGCCCGCTGAGGTGTAAATAGGCGAGTTAGAAGATTCGGAGTGCGACCATGGTCCACTCCGATTTTTCTATGACCCGACGCCGCTGCAGCCGCGCGGCAAAAGCAAAGGAATGATCGCCCACGACGCATGTGCCGCACACCTCAGCGGCGGTGGCAGCGTTCTGAGGAGCAGTGCCCTCAGTGTTCGTGGAAGTTGGCGGGGGAGGGGCGTCGTCACGCGGCGTAGACGGGACAACCAGCGGAAAAATATGCAGTGACCTCAACCTGGCAGCACCACGGACAGTGGATTGCCGCAGGCGCGCTGAGACATGAATGCGTACACCTGAGCTGAAGCGCTGAGGGGTGATATGTGCCAGTGGACGCCTGCCGAATGCCACTCCCAGGGCTACTGTGACTAAAAGCACTGTAGCGTGGTGGAGGTCGGGCGGGACGCGCATCTCCCGCGCAGATGTGTCTGATGTATGCGTCAGTGGCGCCATCGGCGCGCATGGCACCAGCGTTTTTAAGTAACTCATGCCGGGAATCACAGTAAGCATATGTGCTCCTTTGTGTCGTGCTTTCCACGGCAGGCTTGAATCACATGTTCTATCGCGTGGGGTGCGCGACAAAAAGAGGAAATCGGGCTAGGTTTTACTATGTCACAAATGAAGGCGATACATAAAACATCTATGCTCGGTTGTACTGAAAACGTAATAAGGAAGGTGGCGCGTGCGCGGATTGATCGTTGACTATTGCGGAGTCCTAGATGGACCCGAGGAGGACCAGGCCAGGTGGCGTAGCCTGCTGTCCGCCGCCCGCAATAATGGGGTAGCAACCGCAGTGCTTTCCAACGACCCGGGCGGTCCCGGTGCCGAGCCGATCCGTGAACTGGAATACCACGGTATTGTGGACGCCGTGGTGCTCTCTGGGGAGATCGGAGCGGACAAACCAGACCCCGAAGCATTCCGAATCGCCGCAGACACCATTGACCTGCCCATGCGAGACTGTGTCATGGTTGATGACTCAATACTGAATGTCCGTGCCGCCGTGGACTGCGGCATGGTTGGCGTCTACTACCAGCAGTTTGATAGAGCCGTGGTGGAAGTGACCGGTCTCTTCGGAATCGAGGGAGAATTTTAAAACATGCGAGTCTACCTTCCGGCAACCTTTAACACCCTTCAAGAATTAAGCGACACCGGAGGGTTCACCGTGCGGTCTGGCTACGGCTTTGCCGTCACCCCCGCACTTAATGATTACTTCGTCTCTGGCGACCCCGAGGAGGTTGCGCATTTCGCGTTTATCGACGCCGCCCGGGCCTCCCTCCGCCTCCTAGCCATTGGCGACAACGAAGCATTCCCGCACCGTCGCGTGGTCATCTCTGCGGATATCGACGACAACCTGGTTGAGTTTCAGCCCCACAACGGGGAATCAGTGGTGAAACTCAGCCCCGCGCACGTAGAACTCGATGCTGTTGCGGCCATCCACGTGGACATTGAGTCTTCCGAAGCCGCCACCGCTGCCGCTATTGAAGCTATCGACGCCGCGGACCTTGGGGATGAAGACGCCGAGTTCACTGTTGGTGACGCTGACGACAATTTCATGGCTTGGTACGACCCGATTGAACTCGCCGTACTGGTTGAGTTGATGTAGGTTCCGCAGGGTAATTCGAGCAGGTCGGGGGGGATCGGGAGGGGGCGCTGTCGCGGTGGAGCTGCTCATGATCGATGAATGCCGCTCTCTGTTCTGTGGCCAAATAGTATCGCACGAAAAAATAAACAGTGGGTAGGGTAGCCCATATGATCACATGTGAACCGATCATGATCAGGCAAGGGTGCGCCCGTTCTTGTTGAAACCCTAGCCTTCATGGCATCGAACTGCTGGTTCCTGGTATGTACCAATAGTAACGTTTTTATGTGATTGGCTGAAATTTTATTCTTCGGCGTTATCGAGATTTCTGTAGTAACGATGAATGTCATCAAGCTACGTATTGATAAAAAAGGGCTTGAATTCGATAACGTCAATGCCTTGCGTGTGCAAATCTGTTGGGATCAGATTGAATCTCTTAAACTTAGGAGCTTAGGGTTATGCAAATGTGCGTATGTTCGCCGCTTTTCAGGAAGTCAGCGGCACATGCTGACGATGTCGGGAATGCCTGGGTAACCAGCAAAGAAAACTGTTGATATCATGACTGATTACCGCCAAAATTCCATCAAAATGTCAGTGCCAGAAGGATATATTTTTGAAGATGGGATAGGTTGCAATGACGATTGGCCTATTTTAGGTCCAATGTCGGTAGTGGGAAGAGTGTTGTGTTGTTTGATAAACATCGCTTCGGCATTGTGCTGACTAACAATGAATATTGATGAACGTGGGGGGCAAAATTAGAAAAGATTTATTTACACCGAACACACTGAATGGCGTGATGTTCGTAGGATTGCGTTGGAGCTAGGGAGCGGAGTAATTCTCTATCTTAAGCATGGATGTGATAGAGCTGTTGTCCAACTTCCTTACTTTCTTATATAAGCGGCCGGCAAATGTATGATATGATTAATTATCATTTTGATAGGTATCACACAAATAACCAGCGGAAAGTATGGAAGTTAAGATGCGTAACTACGGCCGGGTGAAAGTGGTGGATGGCAAACTAAGTAAATCAGCTTGGCTTATCTACGCAGTTGTATGTATAGTTATGGGATTTTTAGTTCTTTTTGACGAGGAAGAATTTGAGGGAGGCTTTGACTATGTGCTTGTAATAACTTATATTGGCTTCGGCATTATAACTTTTTTCGCATATGTTGCACAACTTTTAGACCAAGAAGGTTGGTTGCAGATGAAAAGGGGATCGTAATAACTGAACTCTTTAGTCTCCGGAAGCAAATATCCTGGGAAGACATTGATAGCTTTTCGTTGTATAAATCTTACGGCAAAATTGAAGTTGTTCGGGTTTGGGGAAAGGGTGGTTCCGGAAGGGGAAATATGACAATATCTAAGTTCACAAGTATTACTAATAAGCAGCTTCTGGATCTTCTTGAATATCATCATCAGCGTTATCAGCGCGGCAACGACTAGTGGCGCTTTCGACGGTACCTGAGGGCACAGATTTCTTCACGGCGTTCCTTAAAGTAGTCGATAAAGCTTCCATCTTCTCTGAAAGAATAAGGGTTATAGTTATAAAAGTAGCTAACCGGAATTATGGTGGATATAAAGTATATAACTCCAGCGTCCAAAGCGTGTGACGAGGAAAGCGGGTCTCCTAAAAGCGATATGATAAAGGAGGCTGTTCCTGCATATAGTCCTATTTTTATCGATTGAAATAAGAATCGTTTTGCTCTGTGTGTTTTAGTGTTGAAGGGTGGGGCGATGAAGTTGATAAAGCTAATTATGTATGGAAAAAATAATATAGTTATTGCTAGCGAGTTGGAGACTTGCATGATTTTGGTCTAGCTTCTTTCCTATAATTCAAAAATGGGATCGATATTTTTTGGGTACGTATGGATGCTGATCCACAGGATGCTGTTAGCCAATAGCTCCATTCTTATTACTGAACGCATTAGCGTGAATGAATTGACATGGTCACCTCTTAATTCAACTAGGTAGTTGGTTTCTGTGCTTTCAATCTCCTCAAAAATAGGGGAGGAAAATATTTTAGAATCACCATATTTTAGGTGTTGTCTTATCTTTTCTCTGATGTTAGTTACATCTTTCCCTAAAGCGAAGCCAAAAAGAACTATCTTTTCGTCTTTGGCTATCGATGTTGGTTGGATCATTGCATGGTCATAATTTATGTCTACTATGCTATGCTCATTCTGGAATTTTTCCATTTTTCTTGTGAAGAATAACGAGCATGGCGAGATGAAGCCATTAATAGCATCTATTGAAATTAGATGTTCGATGAGTGTTTTTTCGGTCATAAAGTATTTGTCTAACCTAAGAATGTCTTAACAATTATTATCCTTGAGCTTTATCGATCACCATTCCCGCTGCTTCACGCCCAGCCTTTCCTCCAAGGTATGCTCCGGTTCCCCCGCCAATAATTGCTCCAATAACGCCCGCCGGAGCTGCTACTTCGGGGCCGAAGAATCGTCCCAATTGATAAAATAGCGTGCCGCCTTTTGCTGCCCCATAAGCTGTGCCGAGTTGGCTTCCTGCAATATCGCCTCCCGCAGCTACTACGGGCTTTACATCATGGGTTAGTATGCTCTCAGTTACTCCTTGTGTTAGGGTTATTCCGTCTCCCATTGGACCTAGATAACTTGCTGTTCGAGCTGTCACTTGCCACCCTGGTATATCGATGGCTGGAGTTTTGTACTGGTCCATCCCTGTCTGTGCGCTTTGTCCTGTTGCTCCAAATATGGTGGGTCCTGGATCGGTTTGATTCTTAAAATCTGTTGCAATGTCATTGATACCTTGTCCGGGATTTTTTTCAAAGAAAACCTCATTTGTCTTGATGCTATATGCAAGTGGCTCATTGCTGGCTGATTTCGGCATCGTTTCCTCACCGTACTGGAGCACATGTCTATTGTTTCCGTCAATGATCATTTTGGGGTGGTTTGGATCAACGACTTCTATTATTCCTTCATGTGGGCGGTGGATCAGCGTAGTAGCACTGTCGTTATGATCAATGTGGTGTATCTCTGCGATCTGATTATTCGGGTTTCCTAGCTCCGCATGCGCAGGAACAGTACCGTCCTCTAGTGGGTTGTATAACGGGAAGCCTTCAGCACTTTTCTGCACTACTGTGCCGTCAGCGCGAAGAATTTCCATCGTTGTGGTGCCTGTAGCCTTGTCATAGGTGCGTGAGAGCATCTGATCACCCACCTGTGTTCCTTTTGGAGCAATGGGATAGTATGTGGTGGTACGACCACCTTGTTGAACAATTTGGGAGCCATCAACCCGATTAAGTTTAGTCACTCCAGGTGGTGTCCCAAGCGGATAAGCATCAAGTCCGCCATCAGCCTCACGGCTTAACCAGTCACCTTGTCCAGACACATAGTCAGTTCCGTGAAGGTTCTGATTCTTAGACAATATCTTCTCGGCTACCCCGTTATTAGGGTCCAGTCCCAAATCTCGTAGTAGTTGCTCTCGATTTTTGTCGTATGTGTAGGTTCCTTTGCTTGCAAGATCTTCTCTCAGCTTGTTTCGCTTCTGTGCAGTAAGCGATTCTGGCGTAGGAGGTCCATATCCGGGCTGTCGTGTCACCAGTACTGCGTCAAGCCGTGCGGTTTTTTCATCTACATAGCTGTGGCCTGGAATGTATGCTTTATCTTCCTTGCCGAAGGGGTTGAAGCTCATGTTGCGGATTTCGCCTTCCAGCTTCGATAGCTTTGTAGCCTCATTGTCGTCTACTGTGGAGAACAATTCGGCGATGATCAGGGCTGAGTTCCCGAGCCTTAAGATGAAATCAATGATGGTAGTTTTGGGTTCTGACCAGGCATTAATGTAATCGCTGACTGCTTGTTCGATGCGGTGCCCATGAACGTCATCGACTGAGCTGACGCGAATGACACTTTCTGCGGAGCCTTCCAGGTCTGTGCTTAATCCTTGCAATAGGGTTCCAAGCTCCGCGAGGCGGCCGATGTGAAGGTGTACATCGTGGCTGCTGACTCCCAGTCCAGGTATTCCTGCGTCAAGAAAATTGGTTTGTTCACCTTTTATGGCACTGGCTAATGCGGTGACGTGGGTACCTAGGACATGTTTGATCTCTGCTGCTGCCTTGAGATCGTTTTCCCAGATGTGCAGCGCGCCTTGATGCGCGGTTTCACAGTGCTTGAGGTGCAGCTTGGCGGCAGTAATTGCTGCGGCATTGCCAGTGAAGAGCACCGCGTTGAGCTGAAGTTCTGCCTGATCTACTGCGGCTGCACATATGTTCACCGTGGCATGGTCGCCTCGTGCTTTTGTGGTGAGCAGATGCATCTGATCAAGCTGTTCGGACAGGCGGGTGCTGTACATATAGATATGCTCCGCAACGTTTTCGTGGGAGCGCCGCATTGCTTCGAGCCTGGTGGGTGCGAAATCGTACAGCCGCTTGTGGAATACTTCAGCTTCGGAACCAGTGAAATCCGCATTGTCTGCTGTGCGCATCGTAGAGGCAGTGGAGGCTAGGGCATCGATAAAAAACTGCCACTGATCCGGTGCTTGACGCACACCACCTGGATTGCCGCCTATATGAAAATCATTTCGTTCATAGGTGATAAATGGCGGAAGAGTCAATGCTGGCATGTGGGTTTCCTTGGCGACGTTGTTCTATTTTTGCTAGTAAGTTTGTCGAAAGCTAATCATATCAGCGATCTGCATCATTCAAGCGGATTGTGCATGAACAACTTTTCATCAATCTCGCCAATCGCATACCTTTTAGCACAACCACTAACGCCAAACCCCCTGTTTCTTGCGGTTGTCAGACAAGGAACAGGGGGTGTGCTGTTACGCGGCGTATTTACTGGTTAGTTTTTGCGCCGTTTCGCAGCGATCATGAGGCCAACACCTAGTGCGAGTACCAGCATGGCGATCAGGGATAGTCCGATCACGCTAGCGCCGGTGTTGGCGAGCACTCCGCCTTCTTTCTTTGCTTGCGGCTGTGCTTGCTCGGATGCTTTGGGCATTCCCTTTTCATTCCCGTTTGCTGCGGGGCTGTTGGGAGAGTTGGGCGGGAGTTGCCCAGCTTGAGCTGTGTAGTTTCCATCACTGGATCCGGCGGCATTAGCTGCACCACCAATGGCCAGGGGAACTAGCGGTACCAGCAGCCACCACCAGGGGATATTGGCTGTGTTGGTGACTTTCACTGGGGTGGGAGCCGTGAAGCTTCCTGCTTGGACAGTGATGGTTGCAGTGCCGTTGCCGTTATCGACAAGTGCGGCAGCGTTGTCTGTGGCAAAACCAGGGGTGTTCCATTCAGAAACGACGGTGTTGTCCGGTTTCTTTTCTTGAATGGTGACCACGGTTCCTACCGGAAGACCCTTGAATTCCTCCTTGTCGCTGTCACCTAGGGTGAAGTCCTTGGTTTCGGTTTGCTTGGTCACGGGGTTGATCCAGCTTGCGGTGAAGTTGAATTTCTTTCCACCATTAAGCGGGGCTGCGGTGCCGCCGACTTGTTTGGTCAGGGTGAAGCTGCCTTGCTCGGTGTATTTGTTTGTGAATTCAACGGCGCAGATGGTGTTCACACCAAGGGTGATCTCCTGTGTTTTCTGCGGGTAAACGGTGTGGCTGTATCCCGGAATTTCTGCGGATTCGGTTTTCTCCGTTGCCGTGCACTTGGTGTCGGGTTTGAATTCCTTTTCATAGGTGACGGTTTGGCCAGCAGGAACCTTCATGGTGAATTTTTCGTCGCCGCAGGTGACATCAAATTCGTAGGTCTTGTTCTTGGCAGCTTCTGCGCCTTCAACGTTCTTGGTGATGGCAAATTGGCTGAAAGGCTGCTTGTTGTAAGCGTTCTTCACCTCAACGTTCACCTTCGGCGCGTTCACCGGAACATTATGGGCCTGAGCCAGTTTCAGGTCATACCCAGCAACAGCGCCGTTGGTTTCAGTGATGTCGCAGGTGGTGCCGTAGGGCACAGCGATGCCCAGAGGAACAGGTGCGCCTGGTTTGATGTCTTTGGTGCCGGTGGTGCCGTCGCTGCACTTGTAGGCGAAGGTGAAGGAAGCGGGGGCTTTCGCGGCGTCGATACCCGTGACGGTCTTGGTGAGCGTGATGTCACCAGTGAGGCGCGGGTAGGTGTTTACGAACTTTGCTTCAGCCTTTTTACCTGCCTCGACGGTGATCGGGCCGGGGATGGTGGGCTTGGGTTCACCGTAGCCGTCACGTGCGGCGCTGCGCAGGTCCTCGTTGAAGGTACAGGTGTAACCAACCGGAATGGGTAGGGTATCGACGCCCTGACCGTTGCCGGCTACTTTCACGTCACTCGCCACGGCCGGAGCTTTGTCGTCTGCTGGATCGACGCAGCGGTAGCTGACGTTGTACTGCTGTTTTTGGAACTCGGCGAGGTTTTTCTTGTCGGTGTCGTTGAGCGCGCCGTCGATACGCACGTCTTTGGTGACCTTCAGCGCAATAGCCTGCTTGGTGTAGCTGTTGATGAATTCAACCTCGGGCTTGGTGTCCGCACCAACCTTGACATCATTCTGGCTGATGGTGAGTTTCGGCTCGGCGAAACCGTCACGCGCAGCTTTAGCCATGTCTTCGCTGAAAGTACAGGTGTAGCCCTCAGGAATGACTTCAGTTTCCACTGGAGTGTTCGGCTTGGCCGTAACAGTCTTGGTGATCTCCTTGCCGTTTGAGCCCTGCGGCGCAACACAGCGGTAGGTGAGTGCGAAATCGGAATTGTTCAGTGAATCCACCTGACGTTGGGAAAGTCCAGCTGGATTGATCTTTTTAACCAGGTTGAACTTGGTCTGAGCCTTCTTGTTGGCGTGGTTGGTCAATGTTGCGGCGGTGACTTTACCGCCTTCAGTGGTGAAGCTGATCTTTTCGCCGGTGTTGTTACCAACTGCAAACTTCGGCTTGTCCCAAGCGATCTTGTCGGAAGCCGGAGCCTTGTCCAGGTTTTCAGAAAGGGTGACCACGGAGCCCTTCGGCAGGGGAGACATGAGGGCTTCAGTCTTGCCCAGAGCTGCTTCGAGGGTCACAGTGCCGCCGGTTTTATCGGCGTTCGGGGTGCCCACAGGCTTCCAACCTGGGTAATCGCTGAACGTGCGGCCCTCAGGGAGTTTGTAGTCAACGGTGACGTTGAACTTTGCGTCGGCGGGAACCAGGCTCGTGGCATCGCCTTCAATGCGCTTTTCCACAGACACGGAGCTGAACCCAGGCTCCAGGTTTACGTCCACGCGGCCGGTTTCCGTGTAGTGAATCTCGGCGTGGGCGGTCTGGAGCGTTCCGTTGATGTCTAGATCAACATCGTTGGTGTACATCACGCCCTGTTTGGCGTTGCCGCCTTCAACAGTGGTGGGGGCGGTGATTACGTAGGAGGCATTCGCCTGCCATGGGCCAGTGATTCTGATGATGGTGTCGGTGTCAGAGGGCAGGACTTCCATGGTGAAGCCGTTTGCCGTGCGTTGTGCGCCATCGACAATGAGCTTTTGCTCGGAATCAGGGGCGTCTTTGCTGCGCTTGAAAAACAGCCTGAAGTCCTTGGGGTCCTTGACGTGGGTGATGCCAGGACCGGGACGGTCAGTGAAGGTCAGGGTTTGCTCGGTGCGGCCGTCAAAAATAGTGCTTTTGCCGCTCTTGCCTTTGGACTCAGATCCAACCTTTTTAGCCAGGTTTTCCGTGTTGAATGAGATGTACCAGGGAATGGCAGCATTCTTGGAGCCGATGGGAGTTGCGTACTTGTTCAGGTCAAATGCGCTGTATTGCGGGGAGCGGGTGATGATGCCGCCAGGAATCTTCGCCTCGGTCTCTTTACCGTTGACCGTAAAGTTGATGGTGTCCTGCTGGTATTCGGCGGTTGCGCTGAGCAGGAACTCGCCGCTACCGGTGAGGTTGCTCAGTTCGTTCTTGTCCATGGCATTGAGCTCGTCGCCAAAGGTACAGGTGAGGGATTTGTTTTGGACTTCGCACTCGCCGACTTTGGTGCCGTCGCGTTTCAGGTCAAAGCGGTGCCCGGCACTATCGCGGCCTTCGAATTGTTCGGGGAAGCCGATAACAAAGTGATCCCCAGGATGCACAACGGCGTAGGGGGTGGCTGTGCGGAACTTAAACTTTAGCTTTGCGACACCGCTGACGTAAATCTTCTGGGTCTGTTCAACGCCATTGGCGTCGGAGGAAATGAGGGACATCTCCTCCATGATGATGTCCGTGTTGGCGGTGGCGTGTGCCGAAGGAATAGCTGTTACCAGCGACAATAACAGCGTAAGGATTGCAGAAATGGCTGCAGCTACCCGCGGTGTCGACGCGCGCGGAAGCGCTATCGACGAGGAGGGTAATACCATTGGGACTCCTTGTGTTCCGTGGAAAGCGGAGGCTGATTCTTGGTCTTGGCCGACATCCATGGGTCAAGACCAAGAAAAGCTTGCTTTTACCGAAGAATATGATTGACAAGAAGTAAGAATATTCCCATTTTTGTTAGCATGTCAACTATCTGCAGATTAGATACAATGATCTGACCTGCAATTATTGAGGAATCTAGCGCGCATCGTTTCCTGAAAAGATAGCTCACCTGCTGATAAGTAAAATCTCAGGATTAGGTTGTGAGGCTGGTGTGGAGGGGTGAGTGAGGGGGGGGTGGGCTGTCCGCGCTGCCACGGATACCCGCGCGTATCGACGCCCCGTTGTGGTTGCCGATCGCTTCCCTTGGTTTCAGGGAAGTCCTATCAACTACGTTAGAAAGAGTTGATAGGACACTGCCGTCACCGCTGCCCCGGCGATGATACCGACGCCAACCTCTCCCCACGAATGGCCTTTTAGCACGACCCGCGACCAGCCAATAGCTGGGGCTACAACCAGCGCCGCCCACCATAGAGGCGAGACTGTTAAGGCTAGAAAGACGGTCACGCATACCCATAAACCAGTATGGATTGATGCTTTGCACCACAACCGAGTTACTACGGCGAAGGTTGCAATGAACATGACAGCTGATAGCACAGAGACCCATATAATTCTTGGCGTATGAAGATGCCATAATCCCGCGAGTGCTGCACCCAACAGCACAAAAATCGCTGCAAAAACTATGTATCTTTGTTCGCGTTTCTGAACGTGGCGCCCTTCTGCTTTTCCTATTAGTGTCAGTACCCTAATCGCAGCCATTGGCATGATTGATGTGCCTAGGATTGCTGTTATCGCTGCAGGCCATGCGTGGGATGTGGCACCTAATACAAGAAAAAACCATAGGTTTGTCACCCACGGCGCACATACCTCGCTAATAAGAAAAGCTGTTTTCGTTTTCATTCGGTATTTTCTCCATGATCGCCACGTCATCACGAACCCCGGCATCTATGGCTTCACCTCTGCCTCGCCGGTCCATGCCGCAGAGGTGAAGGGTTGGATGCGTTGGTTTTTGTTGGTGATTATTCCCCATAGGCGTACGGCAAGCGCTGCCCCAACGACGGCAACAAACATGGGGAGATAGCCTTGCGCAGGCATGTCGGTGAACTCAATGGCGGCGATCATTCCAAACATGGGCGCGGCCATGGTGGTGGAGAGGAATGCACCGGCCCCCATAATGGCAAATGCGCTGAGGCTTAGGGAGGGAAATAGTCCAGCTAGTGCTATTCCGATGATCGCCCCCGTCGTGGCTCCAAGAGAAAAAGCCGGTGTGAGAGTTCCACCGACGGTGCCTACACGGAAGCACATGATCACGATTCCCATGCGCAGAACCACAAAGAGAAGCAGTGTGGCTACGGGGAGTCCTGTGGTGAAGATGGTGTCGGCTGCCCAACGCCCGTTGGCGCTTACGCCAGGGACGAGGTAGGAAATAACGGCTACCACAGTGAATGCGAGGGGCATCTGCCAGAGTATGGCGGCACCGCGCGGTCGTGCTGCTACTGCTTTGCGGGCGGCGATGCCGAACCAGTGCCCGAGCATTCCAGCGATGATTCCTACGATAAGCGCGGCCCCGAGCATCGCCGGGGTTTCGTTGAGTTCGACGGTGCTGAAAATAGGGTGGGGTTCGATAAATATGCTGGTTACGGCGACAGCTATGGCTGAGGTGAGCATGGTGGTGACTACCGCACGGGTGGTCATTTCTACCAGGAGTAGTTCGAGGGCGAAGAGCGCCCCTGCGAGCGGGAGGTGGAAGGATGCTGCTAGTCCTGCCCCGGCTGCTGAGGCGATGAGGATGCGTCGTGCTTGGGGGTCGAGTTTGAATGTTGTGGCAATCCAGGATGCGGAGAGTCCCCCCGCCACGCGGGGCGCGTTTTCACGTCCAACGGGTGCCCCTGCCGCAACGGAGATGACTTGGAGGAACACGCTGCAGAGGGTTTCCCACAGGGGCATGGGAGTACCGTTCATGGTTCCTGGCACAGAGACGGCGGGTCGTCCAAACCGGTTGAGCAGATACCACGACCATGAGGTAATAATCCCAACGACAACAAGTGTGATGGCTAACCGCAGTGGTGTCACCTGCGAACCGGGGTCAAGTGCCTTGAGGTGGTCAACGCCGTAAACGAGCCGTTCAGTGGTGACGATAGCTCTGTTGAGCGCCGCAACAAGCAGGCCGGTTCCTATGCCTGCGAGCACTCCCAGCACTGCGAGCCTGTTCAGCGGTGTTTCTGTCATGTGCGGTCTGGTATGACCAGTTCCGACGGAAGCTCCCTTTTCAGTTGTTCCTCCCATGGGCGGTTACATCCATTCTTCGTTGGTGCGTAGCGCGCCCAGGAGTGCGCGGACGGCGTGAGTGCGGTGTGCGCTCGCGCCGGCGAGTTCGTCAAGTGCACATTCGGGATCTGCTGGTGGTCCCATGTGTGTGCAGCCGCGGGGGCAATTGTCGGCGGCTGTGGCGAGATCGTCGAATACGGCGATGACGGTGTCGGCGTCGACATGTGCGAGCCCGAAGGATCGGATTCCCGGGGTGTCAATGATCCAGCCGCCTGCGCGGAGTCGTAATGCGATTGATTGCGTGGAGGTGTGTCTGCCTTTGCCTATCCCCGAGACCTCGCCGGTGGCGCGGTCGGCATCGGGAACGAGCCTGTTGACCAGCGTGGATTTTCCTACGCCGGAGTGTCCGATGAGTGCGGTGATGTGGCCGTCAACAACATCGTGCACGTGAGAGATAGGGTCGTGAGTGCCGCAGGTGATCACGGGGACGTCGAGGTCGGCGAACTTTGCGGCGAAGGCATCGGGGCTGGCCAAGTCTGTTTTGGTGAGGCAGATAACGGGGTTGAGTCCGCCGACGAACGCCGCAACCAGGGCGCGTTCCACGAATCCCGAGCGCGGTGGCGGGTCGGCAACGGCGGAGACGATGAGGAGTTGGTCGGCGTTGGCAACCACGATGCGCTCGTAGGGGTCGGTGTCATCGGCGGTGCGTCGTAGGACGCTTGTGCGCTCGTCGAGCCTGACAATGCGCGCGAGCGTTCCGGGGCGTCCTGAGGTGTCGCCTACTATTCCCACGCGGTCGCCGACCACAATGTCAGTGCGGCCGAGTTCGCGGGCGCGCATACAAACGGTGGGGGCTTGGCCTGTGGGGGCGTCGTCAAGCACTACGCCCCAGCGACCTCGATCTTTGGTGACCACCATGCCGTACTGCGCGTTGTTGTGGGCTGGGCGGTCTTTGGTTCGGGGGCGGGAGCCTTTTCCTGGTCGGATTTTTACATCGGATTCGTCCCAGTCGCGGTGCGCGCGTTTAGCCATGCGCCACCAGCTTTGTCCACATGTTCGCAAAGTCGGGGAGTGTTTTGGTGGTGGTGGCTATGTCTTCGACCTCAATTCCGGGGACGGCGAGTCCGATGATGGCACCAGCGGTGGCCATGCGGTGGTCCGCGTAGGAGTGCCAAAGGCCGCCGTGCAGCTGTTCGCGGGGGACCGGTGAAATGCGTAGCCCATCGGCCAGTTCGGTGCACTGCCCGCCGATATTATTGATTTCCCTGGTCAGTGCAGCTAGCCTGTCGGTTTCGTGGCCGCGAAGGTGCATGATGCCGGTGAGCCGTGATTCGGTGTTGGCCAACGCAGCCAGCGCGGCGACGGTGGGGGTGAGTTCGCCGACGTCGGAGAGGTCGATGGAGATGCCTTTGAGTCCGTGCTCGCCGTAGACACCCCCGGCGGGGCCGGTGACCACGAGGTCGTAGCTGGGGCCAACGGCAGTGATGTCAACGGTGCACCCCATGCGTTCGAGGATTCCGCGGATGGCGTCACCGGGCTGGGTGGTGCGTTGTGGCCAGTGCCGGATACGCACGGTTCCGCCGGTGACGGCGGCTGCGGCGAGGAAGGGAGTGGCGTTGGATAGGTCTGGCTCGATACACCAGGTCCGCCCGCTGATTGGCCCAGCGGGGACGGTCCATTCGTTGGCGCGACTGGTGTCCACGGTTACCCCGGCCTCGGCCAGCATGGCGATGGTCATTTCGATATGCGGCATGCTGGGCAGTTTCCCGCCGGTGTGGCGGACGGTGATCCCGTTACTGAACCGAGCCCCGGCGAGTAGTAAGCCAGAAACGAATTGGGAGGATCCTGAGGCGTCGATATCCACGGTGCCTCCGGTGGGGGTGCCGACGCCGTCGATGATGAAGGGCAGGGCGTCGCCTTGTACCTGAATGCCCAGGTCACGTAACGCGTCCAGCATGGTGGACATGGGGCGTGTGCGGGCCTGCGGGTCGCCGTCGAAGAATACTGTTCCGGTGGCGATCGCAGCGACGGGTGGCACAAAACGCATCACGGTTCCCGCGAGTCCGCAGTTGATGGTGCCGCCGCGCAGGGGGCGGGGCTCAATGTGGATTTCCGACCCCTGGTCCCGCACACCCACACCAATGCTCTTCAACGCAGCAAGCATGAGGTTAGTGTCGCGGCTGCGAAGCGCCCCTACAATAGCCGACGGGCCATCCGCCAGCGCCGCCAGAATGAACGCACGGTTAGTAATGGACTTGGAACCGGGCACCGTAATCACCCCATCAATGGGGGTATGCGTGTGCGGGGCTAGCCACACAGGTAGCGTCTCTGAACTCAACTCTTCCACGCCCACCATCTTACTTTTGCTTATCGACGCCGTGCTGGTTACCGCCCCAGAACTGCCTGCGGTACACAATGTGGGGATATGTGGTCCTTTACAATGGGATAAATGCCCCTGACCGTAAAGAAGGAAGCACCCATCACATGACGGAGCTCGCCGCAGAATTAACCCCGGCTCAACGCTTTGAACAGGATGCGTTGCCGCTGCTAGACCAGCTGTACGGCGGAGCGCTTCGCATGACCCGCAACCCTGCCGACGCGGAGGACCTTGTCCAAGAAACCTACGTGAAGGCGTTTCAGGCGTTCGAACGCTTCAAACCGGGGACAAACTTAAAAGCGTGGCTGTACCGCATCATGACCAACACCTACATCAACTCCTACCGCAAAGCACAGCGGCAGCCCTCACAATTGCCCACGGAAGAGATCACTGACTACCAGCTGCTTTCCCACGCGTCCCATGATTCCTCCGGCTTGGAGTCTGCAGAAGTCGAGGCGTTGAAACTGCTGCCGGACTCCCAAATCACCGAAGCATTGAACCAGCTCAGCGAAGACTATCGCATGGTGGTGTACTACTCCGATGTGGAGGGGCTGCCCTACAAAGAAATCGCCGAAATAATGGACACGCCACTCGGTACTGTGATGAGCCGCCTTCATCGTGGAAGAAAACAGCTCCGTGATCTGTTAAAAGAAGTAGCGCACGAACAAGGCATCGGACTGGACTACGAGAAGGGCGGCACAAAATGAGCACTGGAGCCGAATCCTGCCACTGCGGTTGCGACGACGTATACCGTTCAGTGTTTGAACTTCTCGACACCGCCGATGAACTGACACCACAACGCCGCAGCGAATTGCAACGCATCTTTGACACCTGTCCACACTGCTTTGAAAAACTGGGCTTGGAACAGGAAGTTCGCGCCATGCTGCGACGCTGCTGCTCGACCACCGCGCCGAGGGCACTTCGTGAGAGGATCACCATCTCCATCCGCGTCACGCGCACTGACGGCTGAGAGGCGGGGTAGTATACGAGCCCCTGGGGTTTTGCTGTGATTCCACAGTGTGGGTTAGACCTGCGCACAATGTGCTTATGCTCAAGCACGAAAATGGGGTGTTTTTCGGCCTGGGGATAAGCATATTTTCACGCTTGTCATGTAGGTCCATCGCTGGGTACGAAACGATCTGTGTCTGGGTGTTGTGAACCGCAACGGCCCCCGCAGGGTTCTATCGTAC
>ERZ772956.1289-NODE-1289-length-17369-cov-8.344981_pt1 | contig 17369 bp, 15 predicted proteins | sample MGYA00580683_ERZ772956 | MGnify/ENA primary metagenome ERZ772956 (study PRJEB29015, sample SAMEA2738077) | human oral metagenome | biome: human oral; feature: human-associated habitat; material: saliva | place: China | collected 2212 ... | reverse complement strand
ACCAGCGACCTCATCCTTATCAGGGATGCGCTCTAACCAACTGAGCTATAGGCCCGTTTGACTCGATAGAGATTACACGAGCCAGACGCAGATAATCAAATTGAATTAGTCATCTGCCAGTGTGAGATAGACCCCACCGATAAGGTGAGTGGTCACGTTGTAGATCATGGCACCAATCGTGGCCAGGGCGGTGGACAGAATGATGTTCACAACCGCCACCACAGTAGCCAGGGAAACCGCACGCGAAAGCTTGAGGTACTCCACCACGGCCTGCAGCGACTTCTCACCACCAAGCTGCTGTACCTGATCCTTAATCTTGGCGAACACGTGCAGCGCATCTAGGGAGAACCACACCACTACAGCCGCAACGATGGTCATGATGCCTACTGCCACTGATAGCAGGAAGGCAGTCTTCATAACCGACCAGGGGTCCACGCGCTCTAGCGCTAGGCGCACAAAGCGACGCTCAGCGGCAGCGGGGGCAGGCTTGGGGTTGTGCTGGCGCGGGGGCTGCGCCGGAGGCATAGATGCGGGCATCTGTCGCGGCGCCGGGCGTGAGCCGCCCGCCTGAGGTGCGGTACGGATACGCGGCGGCGGTCCCGGCTGCACGCCCTTGGGGGGAACACCCTTGGGCTGGTTGCCCTTAGGCTGGGGCGTGATCGAGGGGGGTACCGACATTATTTGGCCTCGCTTTCATTCGCGTCTAAGGCTACCGACTCTTGGGCCTGCTCGTCACCCTCTAAAGGCGGGTTAACTGCCTCATTTACGTCGGATTGGGCACTAGCACCTAATTCATTTGCGTCATCGTCAGAAAGGTCACGTTCTTGGGAGCGGGCGACGGCGATAATCCGGTCGCTCTCGTCAGGCTTAGCGAAGGTGACACCCTGGGTGTTACGACCAGTGCGGGACACTTCCGCCACCGCCGAGCGCATTACCTTACCCGAAGCCATGATGCACAAAACTTCATCGGATTCGTCCGTGATCAAGGCCCCTACCAGCTCACCGCGTGCTTCGACCAGGTTGGCCACCTTCACGCCCAGACCACCACGGCCCTTAACCGGGTATTCATCCACACTGGTGCGCTTGGCGTAACCGCCGTCGGTAACCACAAACAGGTCTGCCCCTGCACGCACCACATCCATGGCTAACAGGCTGTCGCCGTCGCGGAACCGCATACCGGTGACGCCGCTGGTGGCGCGGCCGGTAGCACGCAAGGTGGCGTCTGTGGCAGTAAAGCGGCAGCTTTGGCCGTGACGTGAAACCAGAATTAGATCCTGGCCTTCATCTAGCAAAGCCGCACTTACCAGCTCATCGGGGTTACCCTCGGTGTCTTCACGCAGGTTGATAGCAATCACGCCACCAGAGCGGTTGGATTCGTATTCACGCAGCGCAGTCTTTTTAACCAGGCCCCGGCGGGTAGCCAGAACTAGGTATTGGCTTTGCTCGTAGTCTTTGAGCTCCATTACCTGGGCAATAGTTTCACCCGGTTGGAAAGCCAAAAGGTTAGCTACGTGCTGGCCCTTGGCGTCGCGACCTCCCTCAGGCAGCTCATAGGCTTTGGCGCGGTAAACGCGGCCCAGGTTGGTGAAGAACAGCAGCCAGTGGTGGGTGGTGGTGACGAAGAAGTGCTCTACTACGTCATCTTCACGCAGGGCCGCGCCCTTAATGCCCTTACCGCCACGGTGCTGGGAGCGGTAGTTGTCGGTGCGGGTGCGCTTGGCGTAACCACCACGGGTGATAGTGACTACCACTTCCTCTTCGGGGATGAGGTCTTCCATACTCATTTCGCCCTCGTGCGGCACGATTCGAGTACGGCGCTCGTCACCGAACTTCTCAGTGATTTCTGCCAGCTCAGTGGAGATAATGCCGCGCTGACGCTCAGGGCGGGCCAAGATGTCACGCAGGTCGGCTACGCGCTCGCGCAGTTCCTCAGTTTCCTGCTGAATCTTTAGGCGTTCCAGGGCGGCTAGGCGTCGCAGCTGCAGGGACAAGATGGCTTCAGCCTGGATTTCATCTACGCTGAGCAGCTCCATTAGGCCCACACGCGCCTCATCGGTGGTGGGGGAGCGGCGGATCAGCGCGATTACGGCGTCCAGGGCGTCGATGGCGCGCATTAGGCCATCCAAAATGTGCAGGCGGTCCAGGGCCTTTTGCAGGCGGAACTGGGTGCGGCGCACAATCACGTCCAGCTGGTGCTCCACCCAGTGGCGTACAAAGCCATCCAGGCTTAGGGTGCGCGGCACGCCGTCGACTAGCGCCAGCATGTTGGCGGGGAAGGAGTCTTGTAGCTGGGTGCGCTTGTAGAGGTTGTTTAGTACTACCTTGGCTACGGCGTCGCGCTTAAGCACAATTACTAGACGCTGTCCGGTACGGCCGGAGGTTTCGTCACGGATGTCAGCAATACCGCCCAGGGAGCCGTCACGTACCAGCTGGGCAATCTTTTCAGCCAGGTTGTCGGGGTTTACCTGGTAGGGCAGCTCGGTTACTACCAGGCACTGGCGGCCGTGGATTTCTTCCACGTTGACGACGGCGCGCTGGATGATACCGCCACGACCGGTACGGTAGGCCTGCTCAATACCTCGACGGCCCAAAATTGTGGCGCCGGTGGGGAAGTCAGGGCCGTGTACTCGCTGCAGTAGGGCCTCAAGTAGCTCTTCACGTGAAGCGTCAGGGTGCTCTAGCAACCACTGTACGCCGTCGGCCACTTCCCGCAGGTTGTGCGGGGGGATACGGGTGGCCATACCCACCGCAATACCCTCAGAGCCGTTAACTAGCAGGTTGGGGAAACGGGCCGGCAAGATGGTGGGTTCTTGCTCTTTACCGTCATAGTTGTCCTGGAAATCGACGGTGTTTTCGTCGATGTCGCGCACCATTTCCATGGCCAGGGGGGCCATTTTACATTCGGTGTATCGCGGCGCAGCCGGGCCCAGGTTACCGGGGGTACCGAAGTTACCCTGTCCGGCCACCAGCGGGTAGCGCATAGACCAGGGCTGTACTAGACGGGCTAAGGCATCATAAATGGCGGCGTCACCGTGGGGGTGGAAGCTACCCATTACGTCACCCACCACACGTGAAGACTTAGAGAAAGCCGCGTTGGGGCGGTAACCGCCGTCGTACATGGCGTAAAGAATGCGGCGGTGTACCGGCTTGAGGCCGTCACGTACGTCCGGCAGGGCGCGCCCAACAATCACACTCATGGCGTAGTCGAGGTAGGAGCGCTGCATTTCCAGCTGCAAATCGACGCGCTCAACGCGGTCGAATCCAGGCTCCTCGATTACTTCGATCTGGTCGTCACTCACGAAAGTTATTCCTGTTCTTTAAGTAGTCGAGGGCTCAGATATCCAGGAAGCGCACGTCGTTAGCATTGCGTTGGATAAAGCTACGGCGTGATTCGACGTCGTCACCCATCAAAACCGCGAAGGTTTCGTCAGCGTCGGCAGCCTCATCCAAGGTGACCTGCTTGAGGATGCGGTGGGCTGGGTCCATGGTGGTGTCCCACAGCTCGTGGTCGTTCATTTCACCTAGACCCTTATAGCGCTGAATGCCGTTTTCCTTGGGCATACGCCAGCCCTTGGCAGCGCCAGCTTCACGCAGGCGGTCGCGCTGCTCATCGCTGTAGGCAAATTCGTGCTCGGCGTTGGACCACTTGAGGCGGTACAGCGGCGGCATAGCGATGTAGACGTGACCGTTTTCGATCAGCGGGCGCATGTAGCGGAACAGCAGCGTCAGCAGCAAGGTGGCAATGTGGGAGCCGTCCACATCGGCGTCGGCCATAATCACGATCTTGTGGTAACGCAGCTTTTCAAGCTCAAAATCTTCACCAATGCCGGTACCAAAGGCGGTGATCAGCGAGCGGATAGTGTCGCTGGACAGGGCGCGGTCTAGGCGGGCCTTTTCCACGTTCAAAATCTTGCCTCGGATTGGCAAAATCGCCTGGTGCTCGGGGTCACGGCCACCTACCGCAGAGCCACCTGCGGAGTCACCCTCAACGATGAAAATTTCAGATTTGGAGGCGTCACGTGAGGAGCAGTCACGCAGCTTACCGGGCATGGAGGCGCTTTCTAGCACACCCTTACGACGGGTAGCTTCACGGGCTTTACGGGCCGCAATACGCGCAGCAGAAGCCTGCTTAGCCTTGCTAATAACCGCCTTGGCGTCTGCCGGGTGAGCGTCAAACCAGTCGGTTAGCTGAGCGTAAACCGTCTGCTGCACAAAGGAGCGGGCCTCAGTGTTACCCAGCTTGGTTTTGGTCTGGCCCTCAAACTGGGGCTCAGAGAGCTTAATGGAGATAACTGCCGTTAGGCCCTCACGTACGTCCTCACCGGAGAGGTTATCTTCCTTGTCTTTAAGCAGGCCCTTTTCACGCGCATACTTGTTGACCAGCGTGGTCAGGGCGGTGCGGAAACCTTCTTCGTGAGTACCACCCTCGGTGGTGTTGATGGTGTTGGCGTAGGTGTGTACCGACTCGGAGTAGGCAGCAGTCCACTGCATGGCGATTTCTACGCTCATACCCCCGTGCTCGCCGCTTTGCTCAGCAGAGAAGTCAATGATTTCGGGGTGGATCAGCTCGGCCTTCTTGGTTTTGTTCAAGAAGTGCACGTAGTCGCGTAGACCGTCGGAGTACATGTAAGACACGCTGCGGTGCTTGTGCTCCTGGGTGTCTTGCTCGCTGCCGGCAATTTCGTCGCCGTCAACGGATAGGTCACGCTCGTCGGTTAGCGAGATGCGCAGGCCCTTGTTCAAGAAGGCCATCTGCTGGAAACGACGGCGTAGCGTCTCAAAGTCGAAAACGGTGGTTTCGAAAATCTCGGGGTTGGGCCAGAAGGTGACGGTTGTGCCCGTCTGGTCAGTGGCCTCGCCGCGACGTAGGGGAGCAGTGGGGACGCCGTCGGCAAAATCAATATTCCAAACGTAACCGTCGCGGCGCACCTCAACGGACAGGCGAGAGGACAGGGCGTTAACTACCGACACACCCACACCGTGCAGACCACCGGAAACGGAGTAACCGCCGCCGCCGAACTTACCGCCTGCGTGCAGCACAGTAAGCACTACCTCAACTGCGGGTTTGTGTTCAGTGGGGTGCTCATCAACCGGGATACCGCGACCGTTATCTACCACGCGCACACCGCCGTCGGGCAGGATGGTGACTTCAATGTGGTCACAGTAACCGGCTAGAGCCTCATCTACGGAGTTATCCACTACCTCGTATACGCAGTGGTGCAGGCCGCGCTCACCGGTGGAACCGATATACATACCGGGACGCTTGCGGACAGCTTCAAGGCCTTCCAAAACCGTGATATTTGAAGCTCCGTAGCTGTCGTTAGTCACAGTGCTATCCTGCTCAGCCACGTCTAATATGCTCCTCGTTCTTGCTTGGCAGGGTCAAAAAAGATCCTTGCCTTTGCATTAGGTCTGTATGTGCCGTCTAGGGAGGGTTTAACGGCACGTTTAACTACCCGGTAAGGCAGCTCAAACTACCTATATTCTACCGTGTTAGGCGCGATTTTCCGGCCTGGCGGCGGTGTGGCCCTAAGCAAATACTGTGCCTTAGCTATCACTTTGGCCATGCTGGTTCGACGTTAGGCCATGCTGGTTCGACGGCGCCTGGTGGCGGCGCTTAATACCCACAGCTGACGGCGCCCGCTTGGGCAAGCCGCGCACTTTAGCCGTAGGTGTCGCGCACCCCGCGCGCCCCGGGCACAGCCAATTTGCCGTGCTGCCAGGTGTAATCTGCGTTAGGGCCGCGCACTTTAATGCTTTTGACAATGCCCGGGCCTACTTCGCGCTCAAATAGGGCCTCCAGCTGGGGCATCATCAGTTGTAGTTGCTGCGCCCAGTTGGTGGAGTGGGCGCGCATTACCAGGCGTCCATTTTTGAAGGAATAAATGCTGCAATTTTCGGCCATATCCTTGCCGACAATCTCTTCCCAGCGCACCTTGACACTGGCTATGCGCAGGGATTCTTCCCAGCCTTGGCGGTGAAAAAAGCCGTCCAACTCGCGTTTACCTGAGCGCGGATCGCGCCAATACACGCGAGCTTGGGAGATGGGTTGGCCGTTGACGATCTCGGCGTGGCGTTCTTGGCGCCGGCGAATACGCCCAATACTGACTGCGTCCCAGGGCGCTAGTGCGTCCGCATTTGCGGCTGGGTTTTGGGCGGCATTTACAGGTGCGTTTGTGGCGCCATTCTGGGCTGCGCTTGGGTTCGCATTTGGGGCAGCATTTGCGCCCGCGTTTAGGGCTGCGCCCGCAGTTTGCCCGTTCAGCGACGACGACGCCGGAGCCCCGTCTGCTGCCCTACTTGCTGCTAGCACTGGGCCACCGGGGCTTTTACGAGGTAGGCGCTTTAGGGCATGGCCCGCATTCCAGGCCTGCTCGCGCTGGCGTGCCAGCGCGGCCACAGCCATTTGGTCGCCGTAATCTTCACTGTTCACGGCTAAACTTCGCTTACTACAGAGCCGGTCACCTGCAAACGGTGATGATCAAGTTCGCTAGGGACGTCGTCGCCAACCGCAGCGGTAATAAGCACTTGCTGAGCCTGGGCCACCATCTGCGACAAGGCCCGACGCCTGCGCATATCTAATTCCGCGAAAACATCATCAAGAATCAAAATCGGGTCTTCACTCTTACCATCAATGCTGGTTAAGGCACTATCAGCGCGCATTAGCTCAAAACTAGCCAGACGCAACGCAAGCGCCAGCGACCACTGTTCACCGTGTGAAGCAAAACCTTTAGCGGGCAGATGCCCCAGGAACAGCGTCAAGTCATCGCGGTGTGCCCCCACCAGGTTCACTGCCCGCTCTAATTCCCGCTGACGCAGCTGTCCCATAGTTTCGAGCAAAGCTTTACTGGTGGCTTGTACATCCAGGAGAGAATTTTCGTAATCCTCCCACGCCTCGGTGTCTGAAATGTCCGGGTCAGCTACGCCGCGCGCAGCCAGTAGGCTCGCGCGGTAGGCCAGATTTGCCTGCGACTGCGCTAGCGAAACCGTTTGATAAGACTGGGCCACCCAAGGGCGCAGCTGGCGCACAAGTTTGACGCGCGCAGCAATCAGCTGGGCAGCTAACTGGGCTAACTGCTCATCCCACACATCCAAAGTGTCTAGGGCGCTGCTGCGTGCCGAGCCACTTTTACGTTTAAGTCCCCGCAGCAGGCCTGAGCGCTGGGCTAGCACCTTGTCGTGGTCTGCGCGCACCCCGGCCAGACGCGGGCTCATCATAACCACCAGGTCATCTAAAAAACGCCGCCGCACCTGCGGATCTGAACGCACCAAAGTCAGATCTTCCGGGGCAAACAGTACCGTGCGGCAAATCCCCAGCAACTGGGTTGGGCGGATAGGGGCCCGGTTTAGCCGGGCCCGGTTAGCTTTGCCGGAAATAATTTCTACTTCTAACAGCTGCGGGCGGGCGGCAGTGATTAGTTTTGCGCGGATGACGGCGGCGTTGGGCTGATTTTGACCGCTTGCGTCACGCCTAACCAGGGCCGTATCGGCGCCAACTCGGTGGGAGGAAAGCGTAGCTAAATAGTTAATGGATTCAACCAGGTTGGTTTTACCCTGCCCGTTAGAACCCACCAGTACCGTAGCTCCAGGCGGAAAACTGACTACCGCCTGCTCATATGAGCGGTAGTCAGTCAGCGCCAAATCAGCTACGTACATATGCCTTACACGCCAAAGCGAATAGGCATCAGCAAGTAGCGGAAGCTGGGGTCAGGCTCTGCGCCAGGCTCATCTACCCCAACCAACACTGCCGGCTTATTGGGGTGGGTGAAGTCAAAGCGCACATAGTTACTAGATAGCGCGTTTAGGCCCTCTTGCAGGAAAAGCGGGTTGAAAGCAGCAGAGATTTCGTTGCCATCTAGGTGAGCTACCAGCTCTTCACTAGCCTGTGCATCCTCACCCTGGCCAGCCTCAAGATGCAAGTTACCCTCGGTGAAAGTTAGGCGCAGTGCAGTGTTGCGTTCGGCCACCAAAGACACAAACTTAACCGCATCTAGTAGCTCTTTACGTCCCACCGTGGCATAGGTGTTGACCTGCTCGGGGAACAGGCGACGCACCTGGGGGTATTCGCCGTCGCTAAGCACTGAAGTAGTGCGGCGCTCACCGGATTCAAAACCAATCAGGCGTGAGGCTACGGCGTCGTCGTCATTAAGCGCAATCTCAATGGGGGCACCGGAAACCAGAGACTTAGCCACATCAGCTAAAGTGCGGGCCTTTAGCAACACCACAGCATCCAGGGGCTTAGTCGGGTTCCACTCAACCTCGCGCATAGCTAGCCGGTAACGGTCAGTAGCCAGCATGGTCAGCTTATTGCCGCTAAATTCCATGCACACATTGGTCAGTAGCGGCAAGGTGTCGTCGCGGGCAGCGGCAATCGAAACCTGAGCTACCGCCTTAGAAAGTACGTCAGAGTCAATGGTGCCCACCTGGGCAGGCATTGAAGGCAAAGCTGGGTAGTCATCAACCTGCATAGCCGGCAGCTCAGAATGAGCTGAACCACAGGTGAAACGTACACGGGTGCCCACCAGCTCAATATCTACCGGCTTGCTAGGAAAGCCCTTAGCAAACTTGGTGAGTGCACGGCCGGGAATAAGTACCTCGCCCTCAACCTCAACCGAGGCCGGGATTTCACAACGCCCAGATACCTCATAGTCAAAGGAAGACAGGATTACAACATCCCCCTTGGCCTCCATACGCACCCCAGCCAGCACCGGAACCGGCGGGTTGGGCGGCACTGAGCGAGCAGTCCAGGCTACTGCTTCAGCTAAAACGTCACGGGCTACCCTGAGCTTCACGTTGGGAGGCCTTCCTTAGATGGATATAGAGGGGCGGCTTAAAAGTTTAGCCGGTATCTCCCTATAGAGCATCTTAAAAGGGTCACTGTGGGGCTTTTGCACGCCTCGGCCAGCGCCACCCGTAGCGGAGGTTTTCCCCAATTGGCCTACGTTGGCGAGCTTGCAAATCGTGTGGGGTTTAAAAGTCAGTAGTAGTAGTAGCGGATGTGAATCTTGTGGAAAACCACTTTTTGGCCTGGTCGCGCGCCGACGGCGAATGTGGGCTGTGTGTGGGTAAAGCTTGGGATAAATCGGAGAGTCTGTGGAAAGTGCTAAAGCTCATAGCACCAATCCACAGGCGAGCCTTAGTTAAGCACAGCAAAACCGGGGTTGCCCACAGCCTTACCAACAGGGCCTGTGGGTGAAAAAACCACGTATTTGAGGGTAAAAAAGTCCGCCGCTAAGCCCAAAAACAGGGCCCAGTGGCGGCGTTGGGAATTATTCGAGAATTAGGAGAGAAGCGGCTAGGAGTGAGGTGTGGCCGCAGCCTGCTTAATGCGGCTGGTTAGCTCAGTTACCTGCGTGTAAGTGTCTGCCTGGGCAGACATTTGGGTGCGCACCTTCTTATCCGCACTCATCACGGTGGTGTGGTCGCGGCCGCCAAACTCGCGCCCAATCTTGGGTAGCGACAAGTCAGTCATTTCGCGGCACAGATACATGGCGATGTGGCGGGCGGTAACAATAGTGCGTGAGCGGTTGGCCGAATACAGATCCTCAATGGTGATCCCAAAGTAGTCAGCGGTTTGCCCAATGATCAGTGCAGCAGTGATATTGCCGGTGTCCTGGGTGGAAACCAGATCTTTAAGCACCATCTCGGCTACAGGCAGATCCACCTTCAGCTTGTTAATTGAGGCGTAGGCGGTTACACGGATAAGTGCGCCTTCCAGCTCGCGGATGTTAGCCGAGATACGGCTGGCAATGTACTCCAAAACCTGTAGGGGCACATCCAATTTGTCGGCCTGGGCGCGGCGCGACAAAATCGCAATACGGGTTTCTAGATCCGGGGGCTGAACGTCAGTAGATAGGCCCATATCGAAGCGTGAACGCAGGCGCTCATCAATTTTCAGGGCCTTGGTGGGCTGGTCGGAGGTCAGCACTACCTGCTTATTTGCGTTATAGAGCGCATTGAAGGTGTGGAAGAACTCCTCCAGGGTCTGCTCTTTGTCTTGCAGGAACTGGATGTCGTCAACCAGCAAGATATCCACCTGACGGTAGCGACGTTTAAAGGCATCCATGCGGCCTTCAGACACGGAGGTGATGAAGTCAGAAACGAATTCCTCAGAGTTGACGTACTTGACTTTGCTCTTGTGGTAGGCGCGAGTGTAGTGCCCAATGCCGTGCAGCAGGTGGGTTTTACCAAGGCCTGAGCCGCCGTAAATAAACAGCGGGTTGTAGGTTTTAGCAGGGGTTTCTGCCACGGCGTAGGAGGCGGCGTAGGCAAAGCGGTTGGAGGAGCCAACCACGTAAGTGTCGAAGGTGTAACGCGGGTTCAGCTTGGAGTCATCGAGGATGTCGCTGGGGCGCACATTCAACCCCTTGCCGCGCGCGGCCTTTTTGGGCTGCTCAGGGTGACCAAACTCCACTACGGTCTGGGTATCTGGCACCACCAGGCCGTTTTCTTGGCCCAGCTCTAGGCCTAGTTGCTGGGGTATGGCTCGCTCGGCGGCGCTGTTACTGTGGCTTAGGTTTAGTTCAGCCGGGGTGGGGATATTGCCTTTGAACTGCGACGACGGTGCCTGGGTTGGGGCAGCGGGGGAAGCAGCGGGGCTAGCGTCGTCGTCGGCATTTACCCCCGGGGCGCCAGAGATAGCAGAGTCCCCATGCACGGTGGCGTGGGCGGCCTTAATAATGACCTCAAGATCCTTAGCTCCCGGCGCGACAGTGTAAATAATGGGCATGTCATAGCCGATTTGGTCAGCAACTGCCGCCTTGATTGTGGCTGACACTGAGCGGTCGGTTAAACGCTGTTTAACGAATTTAGAGTTGACCACCACTACCAGTGTGCCCTCAACATCGACGGCGTGGCAGGTGCGAGCCATGGCCAGGTAGCTGGGAGTCAGTGAGTTTGAGGTGGTCAGAGCTTCTACAACACTTTCCCAAAGCTGAGCGCCGAATTCAGCGCCCGGGTCAATTACCGGATCGGACACGGCGTCTCCTTAAGTTCATAAAACAACTAATTGGGTCAGGGCCCTGCGGGCTGAGCCCAAGTTGTCCACAGAGATATCCACACCTGGGGATGGAGTAGATGTCCGCGAACAATTTTAGGCCGCTTATTGAGGATATACGCAATCTAGCTGGTAGGAGTGGAGTTACAAGCTTGTATTTTCCTGTGGATAACGTGGGGTTATCCACATGTTGTGGGCTAGTGTTTTGCTCAGGTGTGGAGAAGAAAATGGGTAAAATCACCACCGGATGTAGGCAGCCTCACGGCAAAGATGCTTTGACCGGTGGGTGTAAGACCATATAACGTTAGTTAGTCGTACGTGTACATGCGGGTTCCGCTCAGAGGATCCAGTGCACGTGACCTCATCAAAATGGTGAGGTACCACAAACTTTCGTGCGGCCATCCGGGCGCGCGATATAGACCTAGCAGGAGTACCCCGTGAGCAAGCGGACCTTTCAGCCGAACAACCGTCGCCGCGCCAAGGTGCACGGCTTCCGCCACCGTATGAGCACCCGCGCTGGTCGCGCCGTCCTGGCTGCGCGTCGTCGCAAGGGTCGCGCTCGCCTCGCTGCCTGAGACATGCTCAGTGCGCCGCATCGGATGCTGCGCAGCGAAGACTTCGCGGCTGCAGTTAAAGGCGGCGTGCGCAGCGGTAACCGCGCGCTGGTGGTTCATTTGAACGCCGACGATGACGGAGGTAACTCTCCTGCACTCGTCGGCGTTGTTGTGCCCAAAAAGCAGGTTGCCCGCGCCACCCACCGTAATCGGATTAAGCGGCGTCTGCGCGCCCTGTTAGCTGCCCGAGTGGACTTACTGCCTGCCGGTTCGCGCCTGGTGGTGCGTGGTTTGGCAGGTGCCGACGGCGCCTCTAGCAAGCAGTTAGCCCGCCAGCTTGATCGGGCCTTGGCCCGGGTGGGAGTAGCGGTGCCAGATAAGTCTGCGCCAGGCCAGTTAGCACCAGGCGGTGAACGTGTTTAAGCGCTTGGTGCTGGCCCCCATTGGCTGGTACCGCAAATACATTTCCCCAGCTATAGCGCCGCGTTGCCGCTACTATCCCAGCTGTTCCACCTACGCCGTCGAAGCTATTGAAGTACACGGAGTTTTTAAGGGATTAGCGTTGAGCGCGTGGCGCATTTTGCGTTGCAACCCCTATAGCCGTGGCGGCGTGGATCATGTGCCCGAGGTGGGGCACTGGCGTTACGCCTACCCCAAAGATGTAGCCCGCTTCCAGGTGCCTAGTGCAGCTGCGGGCCAAGAAGCGCCGCAGACGCGGCAAGGCCAGCTTGGCTGACCATAAAAGGAGAGTTTAATGGACGGACTGCTAATGCCACTGAAGGTGGCCGAAGCTTGGGTGATGGTCATTATCCACAAGCTGCTGGTTGCCCTCGGTATGAGTGATGGGCCTGGCCCCGCTTGGGTGCTGTCAATCGTAGGCCTAACCATAGTGGCTCGAGTGTTGATCATGCCGCTGTTTGTGAAGCAGATTCGCTCTTCACGCGGAGCCCAGGCCATGCAACCTGAACTTACTGCTCTACGGGATAAGTACAAGGGAAAAAGAGATCCCGCATCACAGGAGCGTATGCGTGAAGAACTGACAGCGCTGTATCGCAAGCATGGTACCAACCCGCTGTCTTCGTGCTTGCCACTGCTGATTCAGATGCCGATCTTCTTGGCGCTATTTCGCGTGCTGGCTCGCCTGCAGGAAGTGGCTAACTCTGCCGGTAGCGCCCACCCGGTAAAGATTGGCCCGCTAACTCCCGCCTTGGCTGCGGATGTGCAGTCCTCCAGCCTATTTGGGGCGCCGCTGAGCTCTTCCTTTATGCACGGGGGCTCTGCCACCGTAAAGATCGTGACCATGGTGCTGATTGTGCTGATGACTGCCACGCAGTTCTATACCATGCACCAGCTGACCATGAAGAACATGCCTAAGTCGGTTACCGAATCCGACAACCCGGCTATGCGTACCCAGCGCATGATGATGTATGGCATGCCGCTGATCTTCTTTATTACCGGCCCTCAGTTCCAGGTTGGCGTGTTGATTTACTGGCTGGTTTCCAACGTATGGACCATGGGTCAGCAGTGGTGGACTATCCGCAATATGCCCGCAGTGGGCTCTGAAGCCTACAAGAAGCGCCAGGAGCGCCGTCGTCGTAAGGGTCTGCCGCCTGACGACGAAAAGAAGCCCGCAGCCGCAGCTGGCAGCGAGGATGAAGCGGCGGCGTCGGGGCCGGGGCAGAGAGTCCAGCCGGTACGTAATAACCGTAAGAAAAAGAAGAACCGCACCGCCTCCACCGCTGAGCAGCGCTACGCTGAGCGTGCCCGCGAACGTCAGCAGGCTTTTGACGCCAGCGGCGCTAAGGGGGACGGCGCCAAGGGCGCTGGTGCCAGCGGCGCTAAGGGCTCTAACGGGGCCACTAATGGGGCTAAGAGCGGCAATAAGTCCGGCGCCAAGAAGAAAAAGGGCTCTAAGGGCGGTAACTCCGCTAAGAAGTAGTTCTTATAAAACTAATAAGACTTAGTTATAACTAGTGGAAGGAGTTTTCTGGTGAGCCAGGAAACCGTCAAGCAGCTTGAGGAAGAAGGCGAAGTCGGCGCTGACTACCTAGAAGAGCTACTAGATATTGCCGATCTGGGTGGGGATATCGACATTGATGTGGACCACGGGCGCGCCTCCGTGGCCATCATCCCCGGTGAGGACGGCGATGAACGTGAGTTAGCCACCCTAGTGGGCCGCGACGGTGAGGTGCTTGAAGCCCTCCAGGAGCTGACCCGCCTGGCCGTACAGGCCCGCACTGGTTCGCGTTCGCGCCTAATGCTGGACATCGCTGGTTACCGCGAGGAGCGCCGCCAGCAGCTGACTGCTATCGCCGCCGAGGCGGTTAAGTCCGTGTTGGCTAGCGGCAAGCCGGTAGCGCTGGAGGCTATGAACCCCTTCGAGCGCAAGGTCTGCCACGACGTGGTTGCTAACGCCGGCCTGGTCTCTGAGTCTGAGGGGGTAGAGCCGCACCGTCACGTGGTGGTTCTGCCCGTCGACGACGCCGAAGATGAGGTTGAAGAGGCTGAAGAGGGCGCTGAGCTTGAGGCCGCCGAGTCCGACGTGGCTGCCGAGGTCGCCGAGTCCGCTGAGACCGTAGACAGCCCGGCCGACGCCGTCGAGGAAGCCTGAAATGAGCCATAACGCCCAGGGGGAGTGCTCCCAGAGCGGGCAGGCCGAGGGAGCACAGACCGAGAGCGAGCTGGCTCTGGAAGTACCCACCGCCGAAATGCGCGACATGTTCGGTATGGCCTGGTCTGGCCTGGAGCACTACGCCCAGATGCTAGCTGAGGAGGGGCAACTGCGGGGGCTGATTGGCCCGCGCGAGCTACCGCGTCTCTACTCGCGCCACCTGGTTAACAGTGCGGCGGTGGTGCCTTTCCTGCCTAGGCACGGTAGCGTGGCGGATCTAGGTTCAGGTGCGGGGCTGCCCGGAGTGGTGGTGGCCTTGTCGCGTCCGGATCTGGAAGTAACCCTGATTGAGCCGATGGAGCGCCGCTGTGCCTGGCTGGAGCTGGTGGCTGAAGAGCTAGACCTGGACAATGTGCGGGTGTGGCGGGGGCGGGCCGAAGAAATGCGTGAGCGTTTCGATGTGGTGACTGCCCGGGCTGTGGCCAACCTGAGCAAGCTGACCCGCATGGCTTCCCCGCTGATCGCCCCCGGTGGCGTGTTGCTGGCCCTGAAGGGGGAGCAGGCTCAGCGCGAGATTGATGACGCCAAGTACGTCATTAAGAAGGCCAAGCTGCTGCCGGCGGTGCTGCATGAAGTGGTTACTAGCGACGACGACGTCACCCGCGTGGTGGAGGTGCGTCGGCCCCGCTAAGGCTGGGTCAGGCTGAGTTCAAGCTAAAGCTGGACCCAACCAAGGGTGGCCAAACAACGTGAGCGAGGCTCGGGAAACCGGGCCTCGCTTTTGTTTTGAAATGCTGCAGAACGTAGTGAAGTGGGTGCGCTCGTCTAGGTATGGCTTTTATGGCTGTGCTCCAGCAGTTCTACTTGTTAACTGTGTGACTGGTGTGACTGGGGAGCTCAGTCTGTTGCGTGTTGTTTCACGTGAAACAACTGTATTATTTTTTGGTGCGCCTGACCTTTGTGAGGGCGTCGATCGCGTAAACTTTAGTCCTGATCTGATCGCACTCGTGAGGAGCAAAGTGTCTGGCTCATCCATTTTCGACCAACTCAAGGCTGATACCACCGCCCTGGAGAAGGTGCGTGAACTAGGCTTTGCTACACCCACCCAGACCCGAGTTATCGCCGTCGCCAACCAAAAAGGCGGCGTCGGCAAAACCTCAACTGCGGTAAACGTAGCTGCGGCACTAGCCGAAGCGGGCCTGAGGGTATTGCTTATTGACGCTGACCCGCAGGGTAACGCCTCCACCGCATTTGGGCTGGAACACCCCGAGGGTGAACCTTCCATCTATGACGTGATAGTGGAAGGTAAACCCATCAGCCAGGTAGCGAAGGTTACCGAGCTAGGGGAGAACCTACAGGTAGTGGTGTCCAATATCGATCTTTCCTCAGTGGAAATTGATCTACTAGAGGCGGTCGGGCGCCAATCGCGACTACGTGAAGCAGTGCGCAACTACCTCATTGAGGTAAACCGCAGCGGCGGTAAGCGCGTGGACTACGTGATTATCGACTGCCCGCCCTCACTTGGCATTATCACCATTAACGCCTTCGTGGCCGCCGGTGAAGTGTTAATCCCCATGCAGGCCGAGTACTACGCCCTTGAAGGCTTGGCTCTGCTTACCCGTTCTATCGATCGTATTGCCAAGGTTTACAACCCGGCGCTACACGTATCGATGATTGCCCTTACCATGTTCGACAAGCGCACCATGTTGGCGCGCGACGTCGAATCCGAGGTGAAAACCTACTTCCCCCAAGCCACGCTAGAAACCAAGATTCCTAGGTCGGTTCGTATTGCCGAGGCCCCTTCCTACGGCGAACCGGTGGTCACCTGGGATCCGCGCTCAACCGGCGCGGTGGCATACAAACGACTGGCACAAGAAATTTCAATGCGCGGGATTACCCAGCCCGGCGTCGCTCCTAAGGAAAACTGACATGGCTAAAAACCGTCGAGGGCTAGGTCGTGGCCTCGCCTCATTGATCCCAGAACCCGCCGAGCAAGAAGTTGTTTCCCGTCCTGCGCACAACGCCGCTGAGGCTACTGGCACTGATGGCCAGCGCCCCACGGACCTGTTCTTCGCGGGCAGTTCGGAAACTTCCGAGATTGTCACCTCCCTGCTAGCCCCCGCCCCGCGCCGCGATCGAGGCTCTCGTAAAAAGAGTGTTTCACGTGAAACGGTTACTGGCGGCACTCTCTCGCTGGCTAGCGAGGCTACTGTTTCTAACGACGACGCCGCTGCCGGCTCTGAGGGCGCACAGCCGGTTGAGCTGGTGGATGTGCCCGGCACAAGTTTTGCTGAGATTCCGGTTGATGCGATTGTGCCCAACCGTCGTCAGCCACGGACTTATTTTGATCAGGCAGAAATTGCCGAGCTGTCAGCTTCAATTAAAGAAGTTGGTTTGCTGCAGCCGATCGTGGTGCGCCCCTGGCCTGAAAGTGAGCCGCTGCCCGATGGTGTTTCACGTGAAACAGTGCCTGGTGGGCGTGCCTACGAGTTGGTTATGGGTGAGCGGCGTCTGCGCGCCTCGCGCGAAGCGGGCTTGGAAACCATTCCCGCAATTGTGCGTACAACCGCAGATGATGATCTGCTGCGTGACGCCCTGCTGGAAAACCTGCACCGTGTACAGCTGAACCCGCTGGAAGAGGCTGCCGCCTATCAGCAGCTGCTAGACGACTTTGGTTGCACTCAAAGCGAGTTGGCTGAGCGTATTGCGCGCTCTCGCTCCCAAATTGCTAACACATTGCGTCTAATGAAGCTACCGCCGTCGGTACAAAACCAACTCACTGACGGCTCCCTGTCTGCCGGTCATGCTCGTGCCCTGCTGGGCCTGCCCGACGCCGAGGCTATGGAAAAGCTGGCTGAGCGCATCGTTAACGAGGGCCTGTCAGTGCGCAATACTGAAGAGCAGGTGGCCTTGCAGGTGGACGCCGCTGAGGCGGGGGAGACCAAGGTTAAAGCCCGCAACCGTGCAGTGCTTAACCGCGAACTTTCCACCAAACTCTCGGGTATTTTTGACGCGCGCGTTAAGGTTACCCAGGGTGCCAAGAAAGGCAAAATCGTCATCGAATTTAGCGGCGGTGAGGATTTAGAGCGAATCGTCGGCTCGCTAACTTCAGCCTCCAAAAACTAGCGCTAGCAAGCTGCTGACAAAAGGGGCGGGGATGCAGAGGTTGCAGTGAGCCACGACCGTGCCACTGCACTCCAGCCTGGGT
>ERZ772956.1286-NODE-1286-length-17380-cov-17.462049_pt1 | contig 17380 bp, 17 predicted proteins | sample MGYA00580683_ERZ772956 | MGnify/ENA primary metagenome ERZ772956 (study PRJEB29015, sample SAMEA2738077) | human oral metagenome | biome: human oral; feature: human-associated habitat; material: saliva | place: China | collected 2212 ... | reverse complement strand
TAGTACTTTCATTCTTTACAATTAAGATGAAAGCAAGTCCTATCATGGTAGGTATTGCGTTAAATTTATTTTCAGCTGATTTTGCGATTTACTTATTATTATTGTGGACTGGTTCAAAGGGAACTACAGCTAGTCTACCTTCAAAAGTATTGCCTACTATCGATATCCCATTTATAAAAGATATTCCTGTTATTGGGGAGATTATTAGTGGACATTACTTTTTAACATATGTATGTTTACTGTTAACAATACTCTTATTCGTACTTGTCTATAAGACACCGTTTGGTTTACGTATGAAGGCTTGTGGTCTTGATGCGCATGCGGCTGAGTCGGTTGGTATCAAGGTGAATCGTGTACGTATGATTGCAGCAATTATGTCATGTTTCTTAGCTGCTTTAGGTGGCGCATATCTTTCAATGGGATATATGTCGTTCTACTCTAGTAATATGGTTGCTTCACGTGGATGGATTGGTATTGCGGCAGCAGCAGTAGGTGGAAAGAACCTTGGTGTAGTAGTTCTTGTGACAATGATATTCTCGGTTGCACAAGCTGTTGTAAATGTATTGTTGTTAGAAGGTTTGCCATCAGAGTTAGTAAATATTATTCCTTACGTCTCTGTATTAGTAATTTTAATTATCATTGGTATTCGTACTAAGAAACAACTTAAAGTGAAAGCATAGTAAGTAATTGATTTGTTATATTAGCAGGCTATTTGTAGCTTGCTTTTTTAGTCCAACTTTTCTGTATTCCATTGTTTCAACATTTCTTGATTTAGTTTAAAATGGAAATACATAATCGGAGGGTTAAAAATAATGGATTATAAACAAAGATATGAAGAATGGGTTCAAATGTTACCTGAGGGTGACCCCCTGAAAGATGAATTGTTGGCAATCAAGGATAATGACAATGAAATCAAAGAGCGTTTTTATCAAAATTTAGCATTTGGTACTGCTGGTTTACGTGGCATTGTAGGTGCCGGTACTAACCGCATGAACTTCTATACAGTTGGTAAAGCAAGCCAAGGTATAGCAGAGTATATCTGTGCACAGGGACAAGAAGCGATGGATAAGGGTATTGTCATTGCACATGACCCACGTCACTTCTCTAAAGAATTCTCACAATTATCTGCTGGTATTTTTGCGGCGAATGGAATTAAGACTTATGTCTTCCCAGACTTACGTCCAACCCCTGAACTTGCGTTTATGATACGTAAGTTAGGTACCACATCTGGTATTAACATTACGGCTTCCCATAATCCAAAGGAATACAATGGTTATAAAGCATATTGGAATGATGGTTGTCAGGTAAGTAGTACAGTAGCAGATGGGATGGAAGAAAGAATTAACGCTGTAGATATCTGGAATGGTATTAAGAAGTCAGACTTCAACGAAGGCGTAGCTTCTGGAAAGATTGTTGTGTTATCTGAAGAATATGACCGTGCATATCTAGATCTTGTAGAAAGTCTTGCCATTCATAGTGGTGATGAAATTGACTTAGATATTCCACTTGTATATACACCACTCAATGGTGCAGGTTCTATTCCATTTGCGACTATGATGAAGGACCGTGGATTTACAAACTGGCACATCGTACCAGAACAGAAAGATCCAGATCCAGACTTTACAACAGTAGGTTATCCTAACCCTGAAAGTCCTGCAGCCTTCAAGATGAGTGAAGAACTTGGTAAGAAGGTTGGTGCTGAACTATTAATGGCTACAGATCCAGATAGTGACCGTTTCGCAATTGAATTACGCGATGATGATGGTAACTATATTCCATTAAATGGTAATCAGACAGGATACTTATTAGTAAATTACATCTTAGAAGGTCACAAGAGTGCTGGAACATTACCTGAAAAGGGTGTCATGATTAAGTCTATCGTTACTTCTACAATGAGTACTGTTATGGCAAATGCGTATGGCGTTGAAATGTATGAAGCATTAACTGGCTTTAAGAATATCTGCGGACGTATTCCTGCATTACTTGAACAGGGCTATACGTATCTATTTGGTTATGAAGAATCTGTAGGTTACGCAGCTAGTGTAGATATCCGTGATAAGGATGGTATCTCTGCTGGTATGTTAGTAGCAGAAGCTGCTGCTTACTATCGTAAGCAAGGTAAGACATTATGGAATGTATTACAAGAACTATATGAAAAGTATGGCTTCTACGCTGAGGATGAACCAAACCTTGTATTAGAAGGTATTGCTGGTGCAGAACGTATTAAGCGTATGATGGTTTCTATTAGAAACAATCTACCAACAGAAGTTGCTGGATATAAAGTGGAGAAGGTAATTGATTACTTACATGGATATGAAGATATTCCTGCATCTAATGTATTGCGTTTCTACTTAGATAACGATAGTTGGTTTGCGGTACGTCCATCTGGTACAGAACCAAAGATTAAGTTCTACTTCTATACAAAGCAAGACTCTCGTGAGGAAGCTCTTGCAGTAAATGCGAAGATTAAGGAAGCAGTATTAGACATCGTAAATGCAATTGAATAAAGATACCTTAGGGTATCTTTTTCTAAGTTATGCTAAAATATTAAAAGGTGATATATATGAAAAAGAAAACAAAACAAGTTGAACGTATTGAAACAATGGAATCAAACATGAACGAAGTAAATGCAGTATTAGAAGAAACAATCAAGGCAACAAAGAAATTAAAGCGCGTTATGAAGAAGTATGATGCGGTTAGCAAATATTATAGTAGCCAAGATTGGTTTGATGATGCACAAGCATATAGTGAAGGAAAACTTCCTGAGGATTTAAACTGTGGTGTTCTATCGGAAGATCTTGCATATAACATGATTGGTGATATGTATTACTATGCATTATCACAATTGGAATTTGTAACAAACTTCTTAAAGAAACACTAAAGTATTTGATAGGAGGATGTTAAAATGAGTAACATGAATAAAAATTCAACACATACAATTTTTCAAGTTGGTCAAAAATATCCTTCTTGCGAAAATGGAATTTGGATTGATTTTAAAGATGATACATTCTTATTTGTAGTAAAGGATGATATATGGACGACAGAGGAAGTAAGTAGATTAAAGACATCTGATGTGACAGTATCCTTTATTCAAAAAGGGATTATCGATGCATTTATATTAGAGATATTTGATTGCTTGGAAGCTAGCGATTTACCATTCTATGCAAAGGATGGAGATACTGACTTTATTGAGGCAATCAAATCAAAAAATCCATTTGGATTTGAGATTGTCTTTGTAAGTGGTAATGATGAAGTTGTGGCTGTTCGCCATGAAGTATTTAGTAAGGAAGAATCAACTGTATTACATGAAAGACTGCAAAAGAGATTATTGGAAGAAACAGAAGGTGCAATGTTTGAAGCAGCATATGAAAAGTTAACTTCACGCTTTGAACCATTTGAACTGTTAGAGTTTGCTGTATTTACAAACAAGTGTAGTTTACGAAAGAATTGAGGTAGTTATGATTTATATCGGTGTTATTATCGTTACGGTATTAATTGATTTATGCACAAAGATGTGGGCAGCTAGCTTAGGCTTGTTCCATGATATTCCAGTAATAGAAGGTTTCTTTCATATTACATATGTTCAAAATACCGGTATGGCTTGGTCATTACTATCTGGACAGCAGGGATTACTAGCACTCGTTGCGGCAGTAGCGATTGGCCTTATGGGCTGGTATTTATTTGTTAAGAAAACTGATTTTTTAACTGGGATCGCACTTGCGTTGATGATTGGTGGTGCTGCAGGTAATCTTATTGATCGCTTATTATTGAATTATGTAAGAGACTTCTTAAATTTCTATATTTTCGGCTATGATTTCCCAGTGTTTAATGTTGCGGACATGGCTTTATGTATTGGTGTATTTATATTGGTAATCGCAACTTGGAAGGAAGAAAAGAATGGCAAAACAAACGTGGATCGTAAGTGAAGATACAAAAGAAAGATTAGATAAGTATTTAAGTTCTAATACAGAACTATCTAGAACACGAGTACAACAACTCGCAGATGAAGGCATGATTTTCGTTAATGGGAAAGTCGCAAAGAGTTCATTGAAGGTTGTAAGTGGAGATGAAATCAGTTGTGATGTACCAGATGATCGTCCAGTTGATATTCTTCCTGAGAATATTCCGTTAGATATTCTGTATGAAGATTCTGATATTATCGTTATTAATAAACCAAAGGGTATGGTAGTTCATCCGGCTCCTGGAAATTATTCCAATACAATGGTTAACGCACTGTTATATCACTGTAAGGATTTGTCTGGTATTAATGGTGTGATTCGACCAGGTATTGTTCATCGTATCGATAAAGATACGACAGGCTGTATTGTGGCATGCAAGAATGACAAAGCACATGAAGCAATTGCTAAGCAATTGGAGAATAAGACTTGTCATCGTGTCTATAAGACAATTGTTGTTGGAAATATCACACATGATGACGGTTTAGTGGATGCGCCAATTGGACGTGATCCGCGTGATCGTCAACGTATGAAAGTTACGGAAGAAAATAGTCGTGACGCAAGAACACATTTCCATGTGCTAGAACGTTTTAATGTCGCAACTTATTTAGAATGTCGTTTAGAGACAGGTAGAACTCATCAAATTAGAGCACATATGAAATATATCAATCATCCAGTCATGGGTGACGATAAGTATGGTCAACCATGTCCATACATGGATACAGAAGGACAAGTACTTCACGCAAGTGAATTAACGCTTGTACATCCAACAACTGGAGAAACAATGACATTCCACGCGCCACTACCAGAATACTTTGAAAAATTACTAGGAATCTTGCGTAAGAGGGTAGCGTAATGAAACAAAGAAAGACTGTTGCGACAAATGTTATTATCGCAATATGTTTTGGGGTATGGCTGTTTATACAGCTATTTCCAAGCGATAGTACGATTACCAATTCGATATTGATTGGTGCTTTCTATAAGCCTTTTGTTTTAGCAGGTGAGTATTGGCGTTTACTAACAGCTGGGTTTGTTCATATTGATTTGTGGCATTTGGCTATGAACATGATGGCATTATTTTCACTTGGTAAAATCTTTGAACCACTCTTAGGAGTGAGAAGATATTTATTGATTTTGATTCCATCTATTATTGTTGGTTCCTTATTTGTATTATCTTCGCCAGAGAATAGTTTTGTGGTAGGAATTTCTGGTGGTATCTATGGATTGCTTGCCGCGTATGTAACTTTGATTCTACGTACAGGTGGCTGGAGAATGCCTCCAGTACGCGCTGCTTTAATGAATATGTTATTTATCAATCTCTTATTAAACTTCTTACCAAATATCTCTGTACATGCACATTTAGGTGGGTTTGTAACTGGACTAATCATATACGGCTTTATTACTACTGAAAAAGCTGAGGTTTATAAACGTATCAATCATATCGTCGCTCTAGTTGGCTTGGTCGCTGTTCTATGTTTTATTTCATGGCAGAATCGCTCTATCCCAACTCGCTCACGCTATTTAGGAACTGATTATCATGTATTACAGATTTTAAACAATGGTCCATTACGTAAGTATTCATATTTCTTAGCGGAGAGACTGGATACAGTATATGGATTAGATGACGGTCTAGTAAATGTACTAGGAAAGGAATAAGTTATGACATCACAAAAAAACATCTTAAGTTGGGACGAGTATTTTATGGGCCTTGCTCACTTATCAGCCTTACGTTCTAAAGATCCAAATACAAAAGTTGGTGCTGCGATTGTTGATGATAATCACCGTGTTGTATCTGTTGGATACAATGGTTTTCCAAAGGGATGTTCTGATGAAGTTTTCCCATGGGGACGTGATGGCGATACATTAGATTCAAAGTATGCCTTTGTTGTACATGCAGAGTTGAATGCTATCTTAAATTCAAAGTGGCCAGTTGCAGGATGTACGATTTATGTATCCTTATTCCCATGTAATGAATGTGCGAAAGCAATTATACAATCTGGTATTCATCGCATTGTTTATGAATCTGATAAGTATAATGGTGTTGATACAAATATTGCCAGCAAGCGTATGTTAAAGGCTGCTGGTGTTGAGTTAGTTCAACTCAAAGATACAATTCATTTAAATGTTGAAAAGATTCCAAATCCTGAATTATAGAAGATTTGGAATCTTCTCTTTCTATTGAAATGAGGTAATAATGAAGAAATTTACAATCGTAATCCTACTAGTGACTTCAATACTAGTAGGATGTACGACAAAACAAATATCAAAATCAAATAATACACAAGACTTAGTGTTTCAGCCATATACTGATATACAGAAAGACTCAGTTATACCTTTAGGAATCAATGCAGTTCCTAAGCGATATATAGAGGTCGCAAATCAACAGGGGAAAGTTGTACGGTTTGATTACGTAACAAATACATATGACAGTCAAAATAGGGTCATGAAGAAGTATGCGTATGTATATATACCGTATGGATATGAAACAAGCACAGAACGTTATGATGTTGTTTATACAATGCATGGTCATACGGGTGATGTGACATCGTTTCCTGGTGAGTTAGATGATTTATCAGATATTAAAAATGAAATTGATCATCTGATTGAAAATAAAGAGATGAAGCCAATGTTAATGGTATTTGCATCGTATTATCACGATAACATCGATATGGATACAGATGATTATGATGCAAGTCTTACGGAAGCTTTTGGGAAAGAATTACAGAATGATTTATTACCCCAATTTGAACATGCTTATCGTACATACGCTAGTTCTACAAATGAAGAAGATTTAATTGCATCTAGAGACCATCGTATCTTTCTTGGCTTTTCAATGGGTGCAGTAACTACCTGGTATCGTATGATGGATAGTATGAGATACTTTAGATACTATGTACCTTTTAGTGGTTCTTTATATTGGGGTAATCGTACTATGGTGAATCAATATGGACATGATAATCCCGAATGGACAGCACAGGTATTAGATACAGCGATTACTGCCCAAGGATATACAGCAGAAGACTTCTATGTATTAGCATTAACAGGAACGAAAGATTTTGCATATCGTACAGTAAATATGCAGATTGAAGATATGAAACGACATCCAGATATGTTCCATTATGATAATGATGAAGTAAATGGTAACTTTACGTTATTGCTAGGGGAGAATGAAGAACATGACTATCATGCGAAAAGACTATATATCTTTAATTCTTTGCCGATGATTAGTCAAATGATTGTAAAGAGAGAACAGAAATAAAATCATTGTACAAAATTGTGTCAAATTATTCGTTGTAAAATACATTTTCTATTGCAATCCGGGGGGGGTAACATACAATAAGGATGTTATTATACATTGGTTAATAACTTTCGAATTATATCTAATGTATACATCAAATACTTTTATTTAAGGGGGAGTTATGATGAAGAATATCTTTAATTCGATTAAAGAAAAAATTAGTAAACACAAAAAGGTATCTATATTAGTATTATTACTATTCCTGTTAATTGGCGGATCAATAGGCTATGTATTGGTGACGAATAGTGCTACTAATAGCAATCCAAAAGTTACACAAACGAACAACCAAAATAAAAATCCTTATACTAACGCAACAGGAAGCAAAGATGATAAGAAAAATGAAGATAAGAAGTCTGATGATAAGAAAAAGGATGACAAGGAGTCCGATGAGAAGAAGACTGATGTTAAGCCTGAGGCTACAGTAACACCATCTAATGATGCAACTGTAGAAGAAACAAATAATACAACTTCTAATAATGTTTCTAACAATACATCTACAACAACTAACAATACTACTTCTAATTCGACATCTAATAACAATACACCTGCTCCATGTGTTCCTACATATACAACTGTTAATCACCCAGAGCAAGGTCATTATGAAACTCAGGTAGTTTCACAGGCTTGGGATGAACCTGTGTATGATAGACGAGCAGTCGGTGGACAGACAGGTCGTATCTACAATAACCTAAGTGAATTTGACAATCAGGATGAGGACTACAGTTATTCCGTCAAAACGGTTCAAGTTGACACTATTCATCACGAAGCAGTTACCCAACAGATTTGGGTCGTAGACCAACCTGCATATACAACAACTGAGGCGTCTGGTTGCTAAGACTAATGAAAGAGGACAATAAATAATGAATAATATTATCAAAACGATCCAAAAGAATAAGAAGATTTTAATTGTTGTATTAGTTGTATTATTAGTAGCTGCAGCTTCATTGGGATATGTATTAAAAAATAAGAATGCAGACCATAATCAAAATACCAGCAATATTACAGATAATAAGAATGACAAAAATTCTGACGAAAAGAAAAAAGATAATAAACAGAAGGAAACTACTTCTACTAAGGATGAAAAAAAGCCTTCCGTTAAGGAAGACAATAAGTCTGATGATAAGAAGTCCGAAGAGGTTAAGACAGATGTAACAGAAACATCTACATCTACTGAAAATACAACTTCTAATAATGTTTCTAATAACACATCTACAACAACTAATAACACAACTTCTAATTCTACAACAATAAATCCAGCACCTACTCCATGTGTTCCAACATATACAACAGTTACTCATCCTGCAGTAGGTCATTATGAACAGCGTGAAATTATGCCTGCATATAATAAGCCTATTTATGCAGAAAAGTTGGTAGGGGGCAAGACTGGTCGAGTATATAACACATTAGATGAGTTTTACAATCAAGATGAAGACACAAATTATGCCGTACAGCGAGTACAGGTAGATACGGAATATGTCCCTGCTGAATATCAGCAAGTATGGGTAGAGGACCAGCCTGCATATACAACAACAGAAGCGTCTGGTTGCTAATTAAGGGTGTGAAAATTAAGTGTTTTTAGGGCTTTTAAAATTTTCTATTGTTTTATGCTTATTTCCTTTATGCAATAACTTATAAGATATGTAATTTGTTATTGACGTAGAGGGTTTCCTATTGTATCCTAATCTACAGAAAAAAAGCAGGCTTTAATATAGTACGAGATACTATGAAGGCGATGATAGATTACACTCTAGTAGTTTTTTAGAGGAACTTGTAATAGATTACTTACAACCTTTGTGTATTTTGTGCAAAGGTTGTTTTTTTATGAATATACCAGGAGGAGAATCAAAATGAGTAAAGAAGTAATCATCGCATGTGACTTTAACAGCCAGGAAAAAACATTAGAATTTTTACAACAATTTAAAGAGGAAAAACCATACGTAAAAATTGGTATGGAAGTATTCTACGGAAATGGTCCTGAAATCGTAAGACAGATTAAAAAACTAGGACACAAAATCTTCCTTGATTTAAAATTACACGATATTCCAAATACGGTTTATCATGCGATGAGTATGCTTGCACAGTTGGATGTTGACATGGTTAATGTACATGCGGCAGGTACAATCGAAATGATGAAGGCTGCGCGTAAGGCGTTAGATGATCATGGAAGTAAGGCAATCTTACTTGCAGTTACACAATTAACAAGTACAACGGAAGAAGTTATGCATGAAGAACTACTCATTCCAAACTCTATGCAGGAAACTGTTGCTCAATATGCATTGAATGCAAAGAATGCAGGTTTCGATGGTGTAGTATGTTCACCATTAGAGGTTGAAATTGTAAAGAAGGTATGTGGTGAAGACTTCCAAACAGTGACTCCAGGTATCCGCTTTGCGACTGATAGTAAGGGAGACCAAAAGCGTGTTACTACACCTGCAATTGCTCACCAACTTGGTTCTGACTATATCGTTGTAGGAAGATCTATCACAAGAGCAGAAAATCCAGTAGAAGCGTATCGACTTGCTACAAAACAATTCCAGACAGGAGAAGAATAAGATGAAAAAACGCATTGCAAAAGACCTACTAGATATCCAAGCAGTATTCTTAAAACCACAAGATCCATTCACATGGGCAAGTGGTATCAAATCTCCAATTTATTGTGATAATCGTCTCACTCTTTCTTACCCAAAGGTTCGTGAGGATGTAGAAAACGCATTAGCGGAAATCATTCGTAAAGAATACCCAACTTGCAACATGGTAATGGGTACAAGTACAGCAGGTATTGCGCATGCGGCTATTGTTGCAACTATACTTGGTTTACCAATGGGATATGTACGTACATCCTCAAAGGATCATGGACGTCAAAACCAAATTGAAGGAAAACTTATCGATCATGCGAAAATTGTTGTTATCGAAGATTTAATTTCAACTGCTGGTTCTGCTGTAGAAGTAGTAGAAGTACTACGTAAAGAAGGGGCTGAAGTCCTTGGTATCGCGTCTATCTTTACATATGGAATGCGTAAAGCAACAGACCGTTTAGCAGAACATAACGTACGTAACGTTTCAGCATCTGATTACGATACATTGTTATCAGTCGCTGTAGAAGAAAACTATATCAAGGAAAGTGATGTAGAAGCACTTCTTCACTTCAGAGATAATCCAAGCGATGAAAGTTGGATGACAAAATAAACCTAGATATATTTAGCTGATTCTTTTATAATGACATACATGGATAGACGTAAATTAGTGACATTAACAAATCTATGTATGATTTCTAGAGGTGATGAAATACTTGTCATCGATAGACAAAAGAAAGATTGGCCAGGCATTACATTTCCAGGAGGTCATGTAGAAGATAATGAGTCGATAGTGGATTCTGTCATTCGCGAAGTCAAAGAAGAAACAGGTTTAGATATCGTAAATCCTAAGCTTTGTGGAGTAAAGGATTGGGTAAATTCTGATGGAAGTCGCTATATTGTATTCCTGTATACATGTAATGCTTTTACTGGTGAGATAATCTCTTCTAGTGAAGGAATTGTATCTTGGGTAAAGCGTGAAGACTTCTTAAAGTTGAAGTTATCTACCGATATGGATGTTTTGATTCGTGTATTTGAAGATCCTGAACTTACAGAGTTCTATTATCAAAAAGATAATGAAGAATGGAATATACACTTAAAGTGAAATTCCATTTTTTCTTTTTAGAGTAGAAAGTGCTACTATATAGTTGTAAATATTACCGGGAGGTGAATGATAATGTATATGGGGACAATGCAGCCAGTATTGATTCTGATGGTATTTATGGTTGTAGGAATTTTCGCTGTTTCGTTAATCTTTCAAAGATACCACTCTGCAGGAGAAGGAACAGATATTCGTAATTATAAGGAATATGGTGAACCAGCTAAATCACTCTATACAAGTAGATACCTATTTAGTTTTCATAAAGATATCGATGTGACTGATGAAAATGATAATGTGGTGTATCATTCATCTTCAAAACTCTTCTCTTTTACAAATGAAACAACAATTACTGATGTCGAGGATAGGGTAGTCGCAAGGATAGAAAAGAAACTATTCTCTCTTCACTCTATTCACTATATTGATGTGGTTGATGGAAAATCATTCGAACTTTCAAAAGAGTTGTTCCGTATCTTGGATATGAAATTTACAATTGATGAACTTGGTTGGACCTTACAGGGAGATTTCGCAAATCTGAACTTTGTACTATATAACAACCAGGAACGTGTGATTGCAGTTGTAGGACAAAAACTATTCTCCATGCGTGATAAATATTGCATTGATTTATATGATGTAAATGAGGAGGCGACAGTTGTTGCCATCGTTATTACATTAGAAAATATGCTGATGGCTAGAAGACATTCTAGTAGCTCTTCAACCACACATTCTAGCAATGTATAAGTAATGAAAATACGTGTATAAAGAATCTATACACGTATTTTTTCTGTATTTTTAAAATGTAATTTTGCGACTTCGCCAAGACGTTCAAATCCATATCGATCCACAAATTCTTGGGCAAGGATATCTACTTTATCTCCGGATCCCTTAGGAAAAGTTATATCGTATTTTTGTTCCATTTCTTCCCAAGCCTTTAAAAAACCATAGCGTGAGATGATAGAACCGACAGCGACGGATAAATACTTATCTTCAGCTTTTGTTTCAAAATGGATCCCACGTATGATTTGCGGTTCATTTTTGATATAACGATAGTACAAAGATTCTGGTGTAAACTGATCAATAATCTTAAAACTTGGAAGATTTATCTTCTTTGCAAGATTGATATAGGCTTGGTTATGTAATTTAGCCTTAATTGCGTTGAGATTATTTTCTTCGTGAACTTGATTGTATTTTTGTGGAGTTACTATCAATAGACTATGTGGAATTTTTTCCATCAGTTGTGGACCAATCTTTAGCATATCTGCATCGGTTAATTTCTTAGAGTCACGTACACCTAGTTTTACTAAGAAATCAATATCATCCTTTGTAACATAACTAGCACATACGCATACTGGTCCAAAGTAATCACCTGTACCAACTTCATCGCTGCCAGCTTGTGGATATTGGCTCATTGAAGTAGTAGTTGTAGGTGCTACTGGCTCATTCATGAAGGCTGCAGCGTAAATGTTTGCGTCTTTTCCTTGGAATACAGTCTTACCTGATGTGTAACAAGTAATAACACAATTTTCTGGTTTTAATTGCCATTTTGCATATTGTGGAGGGGTGGATGAAAATTCGTTAAAAGTAGCGAATAATTGTTCCTCTTGAGTTGGTGTTAATTTTAAAGTTATTGTACTATTCATGTAGTATATTTTATCATGCAGTTGGCAGTTTGAAACGTTTTGTTTTATCATCTTTATATAGGAGGTTTTATTTATGTTTACATTACAGGAAAATTGGGCAATATATTTCAGTGCCTTTGTCGTTATATTCTTTATTCTAAAAGCGGCCCAGGGTTATAATACAGGGATTCTACGTAGATTAATTGGACTTGTTGGTTCTGTTATTTCGTATTGGATTGCATGGATATTATGCGGTGTATTTGCGAAATACATCAATATTGTATCTGTTAAGTCATTAGGTATATCTGGAACACCTTTTGAAGCGATTGCCAAAACATATGTAAACCAGATTGCATGGTTTATATTATTATTCTTATTACTACGTATGTTGTTCTTTGTAGTTGATCGAATTGCAAAGGGTGTACATAAAGTTCCAGGTTTACATGCAGTCAGTGCACTATTAGGTGCTGCATTTGGAATACTAGAAGCATTTGTGTGGATGGTTGTGATTACAGTGTTATTACATACACCTCTATTTAAAAATGGAAGTTATATTGTAGAGAATTCTTTAATCAAACAAGTTAATCAAGTGACGGAATTGGTCGCTAAAGATTACTTGGGTCCACTATTTAGTAGTGAAGGTTTCTCAAAGATAGGAGAAGATACAAAGTCATTAACAGACTTACAGAGAAATGCAGTTGAAAACTGGTTAAAAGAGAATGGTTTTGTGGAAGAAAGTAAACAAATTAAATAGGAGTTTATATGAGTGTAATTGGTAGTCTAGAATTAAATGTGATATTAGAACAGGTGAAAAAGCAATGTTCTTTTTCACTTGGCATTGAATATGTAGATACCATTAAACCGTCTTTTGATCCTCTTGTGATTCGACGTGAACATGCATACATGAAAGAAGCTCTAGCAATGTGTATTCATGAAGATCGTCTACCAATGTCACAAATTAAAGATTTAAGAGAAATTCTTTTGAATGCAAAAAAGGGAAGAACTTTAACAGCACAAGAGTTGATTGATGAAATGTTTTTAATTCAAGGCATTCAAGGAATGTTGCATTACTTTAAATCTATGAATGCATTAGAACATGATCATCTTAGTGATTTATATGATACTCTAATTGTTCACGAGAAAATTGCGAAAGAGATTGGTAATTGTTTAAATCAATATGGTGAAGTAATGGACAAAGCTTCACCAGAGTTAAAATCGATTCGTACAAGTTTATCACGCATCGATGGGGAAATCGCAACTGCAGCAAATCGCTTTGTGGCAAGTCATTCTGATAGTGTGGTTGACTCCATTGTAACGATGCGTAATGGCCGTGCTGTTATCTTAGTAAAAGCATCCGATAAAAATATGTATGGTGGTTTACTGCATGGTGATAGTGCTTCAAAACAAGCCTCCTATATTGAACCGGCATCATTAGTTGGTTTAAATAATCGTAAGATGGAACTTGTTGAGAAAGAAAAAGAAGAGATTCATCGTATTCTAACAATGTTATCTAGAAGCGTATCTGCGATTGCGGATGAAGAAATCTCAAACATTGAAACTTGTGGTATTTTAGATGCAATCTTTGCGAAAGCACAATGGGGCAAGCTTCATGATGGTGTTGCGGCTGAACTAACAGAACAAAAGGAAATCGAAATTATTCGTGCAAAACATCCTCTAATTGATCCTAAGAAGGTCGTTGCGAATAACTATCATTTGCGTGATCCAAAACGTATCCTTCTAATTACAGGCCCTAACACTGGTGGTAAGACGGTGTCGATGAAAGTCATTGGTCTATTTGTATTAATGACGTATGTCGGTATTCCTGTTACTGCAGAGAGTGCTGTGATTCCTTTCTTTGATAATGTGTTTGTGGATATTGGTGATGATCAATCTGTTGTAGAATCCTTATCTAGTTTTAGTGCTCATATCAAAAAACAAGCAGAAATCATCCGTAGTGCAACTGAGAATAGTTTAGTACTAATGGATGAAGTTGGCTCTGGCACAGATCCAAAAGAGGGAGAAAGTTTAGCGATTTCCATCTTGAATTATTTACGTGATGTAAAGGCTACCTGTGTCGCTACGACACACTATGGACGACTAAAAGCTTATGGGAAACGACATGACGATATCATGGTTGCGAGTGTACAATTCGACCAAGAGAAATTAGAACCTACTTACCGCTTTATTGAAGGCTTAACAGGACAATCCAATGCATTTGAGATAGCGGAAAGATATGGTCTACCAAAATCGATTATTAAATATGCATCTTTCTTAAAAGAACAAGCCAAATCACAAGAAGATATTTTAATTGAACGTTTAGAAACACAGTTAAATGAAACAACATTAAAGAATGATGAACTTAGTAAAAAGATTGCGGAAGTAAAAGCGTTACAAGAATCTCTTGTCAAAGAACGTAACCAACTTTTAAAAGAAAAAGATGAATGGCATAAGAATGCGCAAGCAGAAGCCAATCAATATATTGAAGAAGCACAACATAAGGCAGATGAAATCCTTGCACAAATGCGTAGTGAGCAAGCGAAGTATCACGAAGTGCTCAATGTACGTAATCAGCTAAAGAAGATTCAACCACTCGAAGAAGTGGATGATACAAATTATGATGATATTACATATCATGTTGGAGATGCAGTGGAATTACGTTCTTCCAATCAGGTATGTGAAGTTATCAAAATTGGAAGAAAAGAAATTACTGTGAGTTTAAATGGAAGAACGATTCATGTAAAGAAGAATCAGATTCGACCAAGTTCACATGTGATTCCTAAGACAAAAACGAATACGTCTGTACATATTCGCTCTCACAATATCTATGCAAGCATGTCTTTAGAATGTAATCTAATTGGTATGCGTGTTGATGAAGGTATTGAAAAGATGAAAGATTATATGGACCAAGCAAAGATTCATGGTCTTAAGTCTTTCCGTATCATTCATGGAGATGGTACAGGTAAACTAAGGAATGCTGTTCATGAGCGATTACGTAATGATAAATCTGTCAAAGAATTTAGATTGGGAATGCCTCAAGAAGGTGGAACTGGTGCAACTGTGGTAACATTAAACTAAAGGAAAACAATGGATAAAGAATATATCAAAGCGAAATTAAAGAACTTACCAAATGAACCTGGTAGTTATCAGATGAAGGATAAAAATGGAGAAATCATCTACGTTGGTAAGGCAAAAAATCTACACAATCGTGTGAATCAATATTTTGTTGGTGCGCACGATTTTAAGACGACTAAAATGGTAAGTCATATTGAAGACTTTGATTTTATCGTTACAAGAAGTGAAAAAGAAGCTTTGGTGTTAGAGATTAACTTAATTAAGAAATATCGTCCAAAGTATAATATTCAGTTTATTGATGATTCATCATATCCATACATCAAACTAACAAAAGAAAAGTATCCACGTTTACTCATAGCACGTGATGCGAAGAAAGATAAGAAGGCAAAGTACTTTGGACCGTTTCCCGATGCGACTGCAGCGAGAACAACTTTAAAACTATTGCAGTCACTCTATCCATTTAGAAGATGCACACACTTGGAACCAAAGGTATGCCTGTATTATCACATGCATCAATGTATTGGACCTTGCGAGTTTGATATTGATCCCAAAGTCTACGATGAAATGAGTGATAAAGTTGTTCGTTTCATGAATGGTGATACAAAGGATGTTGAAGCACAACTACAGACAAAGATGCTAGAAGCTAGCCAAGCGCTTGAATTTGAAAAAGCACAAGAATATAAAGAGATGCTAGAGTCGATTCGTCATGTGGTAAATGACAAGCAAAATATTGAAAAAGATAATCGTGGTTCACGTGATGTCTTTGCTTGGTATACGAAAAAAGGATATCTTGCGATTACAGGTTTCTTAGTACGTGAAGGAACTATCCTAAATAAAGAATTCCGTTTAAGACCTCTATATGGTGATGCGGAAGAAGAATTCATTTCGTTTTTAGTACAGTATTATCAAGATCATCCATCTGCTCGTGAACTCGTATTGCCGATGGAGTTAGATGTTACAGCATTGCAAGAAGTGCTAGACATGCCTATCTTTCAACCACAAAAGGGTTATAAAGTAAAACTCTTAGATATGTGTGTTGAAAATGCTAAAAAACAATTAGACCTTAAGTTCAACTCTGTAGCAAGACAAGATACACTAACAGAACAGGCTGTAGCACAGCTTTGTGATATTGCAAAACATCCAATGAATCGTGTTGAGTTATTTGATAACTCTCATATTAGTGGTGCGTTTACTGTTGCGTCATGTGTAGTATATGAAGATGGTTATCCTGATCGTAAAAGTTATCGATTATATAAACTTCATACAGGAAACTCAGATGTAGATTCAATGAAGGAAGTTATTTATCGCCGTTATTTCCGGATGTTAAAAGAAGGGACGAGAATGCCAGATGGTATTATCGTCGATGGTGGTAAAACACAGATTGATGCTGCAAAGGAAATTCTGGATTCACTAGATTTATCAGATACCATTAAGTTAATGGGTTTGGTAAAGGATGATAAACATAGTACGAATGCCTTAATGGATACGAATGGGGATACTTTTGAAATCGATAAAGATTCAGGGTTATTCTTCTTGTTAACACGTATGCAAGATGAAGTACACCGCGTAGCGATTACGTATCATAGAAAACTTCGTGCAAAGGCACAGACTAAATCTGTTTTGGACGAGATTGCTGGAGTAGGCCCTAAACGTAAGAAACTATTATTAAAAGAGTTTGGTAACTTTACAAATTTAAAATCTGCAACAGTTGATGATATTTCGAAGGTTGTTCCGTTGGAAGTTGCTCAAGCAGTATATGATGC
>ERZ772956.1284-NODE-1284-length-17385-cov-12.623024_pt1 | contig 17385 bp, 14 predicted proteins | sample MGYA00580683_ERZ772956 | MGnify/ENA primary metagenome ERZ772956 (study PRJEB29015, sample SAMEA2738077) | human oral metagenome | biome: human oral; feature: human-associated habitat; material: saliva | place: China | collected 2212 ... | reverse complement strand
AGAACCAAGTACCGCTGCTACATCATATCTGTAGCCATCCAAATCCTCTGTAGCCTTTTCAAAAGCTGACATAGCATTTGCATCATCGGTTCCGTCAAAATCATTATTTATTACCCATCCACCTGTTATAGGTGCAGATTCATTTGTTTCACTTATTTCTTCTGCTTCTTTAGTGAGGGTACTTTCCTGTGATGCTGTAGTTGCCTGAGATTCTGTATTATTCGCCTTTGCACCGCAACCCATAATTGAAGCCGCACAGAGCATTCCCAATGTAACAGTAAATAATCTTCTCATTTTCTTATCTCCTTAAACAAAATATTACTGTGATTATCTCACTCAATTATACAGACGGAAAAATGTTATAAGGTCACAATATAAATTTAATTTTTAAATTTTATTTTTCTTGATTTTGTTTACAAAAAAATCTATAACGAAATAGCATCTTTTGTCAAGATTTTTATTCAATATTCAACAAGTATGTCAAAACTCCTTACTTCTTTCCATTTCTGATATAAAAGCGTTCTAAATTTTTGATGAAGTGGATAGCCTCTATCTTCTCTAAAAAGTATTTGCGGATAATAATCATTTAAAATAACCGTCAAAGACTCTTTTAGAAACTCAAATTCATTTTTCTTGAGATTAGTGTTTGGGAAATAATGAATAAACATAAAGTGTTGAAGTTCATGAAGAACTGTTCAAATTATTGATTGGGGTTGATCAAAAACATAAATCCAGATTTCATTGTTTTTTATATCATAGGGGCAGCGAGGAAAGGTTGTAAAGTTAAGTGTAAAGTGGTCTGTATATAGAAGTTTGCCTATCATTTCCTCGAGGGTTCTTTTTATAATAGAGATCTTATCTTGAAGTATTTTAGTACTTTCTCCTATAAAATATTCAATTTGTTTATTTTTTTCTTGATAAATATGCTTTAATGTTTCTATAAAAAATTGCGATTCTAAAAACGTTTTTCATTTCAATAAAGAAATATAAGGAGCATATCGAGCGGGAAGTCATTGTTTTCGATTCTTTCAATGAGAGACTGTATTGCATCACTCAACTCGATTTTTTAAATCTTTCTCTATATCAAAACGGAATACTATATCAAGCATAAAAAGTCTGACAATATAAATAAATATAGTCTATTTATTGCCAAACAAGATGCAATCGCTTTTTACTTTCTTCAATTTCCCTTCTAGTACGCTTCTACATAGATGTTGCTATATCCTCTTGCTCTGAGCTTGGTCATAAAATCCTTGACCATCAAAGGTACTCCACAGATGTAAAATTCCGTCTCTACAGGAAAATCAATATTATCGATCTGGATTCTTCCATGTTCATATCATGGAACCTCTTCTCTAGAAACAGAAATGTGTGTTTCAGGAATGTTTAGAGCTTTGATTTGTTCGGAGTAAAAAAGGTCTTTCCCATAGGAAACAGAAAAGAAAAATCGCTTTTTAGTTCCGCTTTGGTCTTCTTTTGCCATGCGATAGCAAGGAGCAAGTCCAGAACCTGTTGAGAGGAAGACTTTTGGATTATCTGTTGCTTTTAGTGTAAAATGTCCGTTTGGACCTTCAAGTCCTACCTCATCACCAACTTGCAAAGATTTGAGCTGATTTGAGCCTTGTCCATTTTCCAAAAGCTTGATCAAAAAGGTCAAAATGCTGACTTCTCCTTGAGTTTCGCTATTAGCAATTGAGTAGGCTCTTTTGAGTGGTTTTTCTAGTCCGAGATAATTGATAAACATCCATTGTCCAGGGAGGGTATCGATTTTTGTTGTTTCAAGTTTGAGTTCGAGTATTTCCTCAGTAAGCATAGTTTTTGAGAGTATTTTGGCGTTTTGCATTTTTGTATCTATAACGAGTTAAAAGGTCAGATTTTTCTCTCTTTTTTTTAGAAAATATTGACTTCTTAAGTGTATTGGATTTTGCTTTTTTTGCAAATTTTTCGGGTTTGACTTGATTTTCTCAAAGCTTTATTTACAAGTACAAATGGTTTATTATTAAGTAGAAGGCTTATGTACAAGAGATTTTCTTTAGATGAGATTCAGAGTATTCAAAATGACTTTCTTCCTCATTTGCAGGAGATAATTAAGCGTGAAATTAGAAATCCACGTGATCAAAATCTCAAATCCTTTTTGAAATTGGCTTTGGCAGAGGGAGATGAAGTATATTATTACTTTAGATCTGATGTGGTATTTTGGTTTTCTAAAACTAAGGAAGGGGTAAGTTTTTTTGATGAAAGAGATAAGATTGAAGTTTTTTGTACAGGATCTGATGAGGTTTCTAAACTTGAAAGGATGCTACTCAAATTTGATGCAAAAAAAATGGCAAAAAACTGACAAAAGACGATTGAACAAATTTTGATGAATGAGTTCAAAACAGGAAAATATTCGACAATCTTGGGAAAACCTTATCTTGTTTACGATATCGAAACAACCGTCGTAGATGATCTCAAATCTGCTAAATATCTCCTTGGCTATGCAATGTATCCAAAGTGAGATCGTATGGAGTATGAGTGTGTTATGCAAGAAGATCTCAAGGAATTTGTAGATCGTATGTTGGCTTTTGATGGATATATCGTAGGATTTAATCAGATCTGGTTTGATAATCCAGTTTCTATTTACAATGTTGGTTATGGACAAGTGGAAATAGATGAACTTAATCGCAAGAGTATCGATCTGTATGTCTTTTTCCTTCATTTGACCAAGAAGAGAATCTGACTTAATAAGCTTTCTGAGGCTCTGATTGGAGTAACTAAGACACTAAGTTCAGGAGCAGAAGGAGAGGTGCTTTGGAAACAATATCAAGAAACCTGAAACCAAGAGCTCCTTGAGCAGTTTAAAGAGTATTGTAAAAACGATGTGAGAATGACGGCTTTAGTTATGTTTTATTTCTTGCATTATCAGAGGATTTTTCATGATGGGCAAGAGTATACCTATACTTTACAAGAATTTGTTGATCGTTCTAATCACAACGAGCAAGATTCTTCAGAAGAAAAGAATCTCCAGAATCAGTCAATCTTTGCATAAAATTTTTATTCCTTGTAAAAAATAAGTCATGAAATGCCCAAAATGCCAAAACATGGATTCAAAAGTGGTGGATTCTAGAATGATAGAAGATGGTCAAGTAGTGAGAAGAAGGAGAGAGTGTGAGTTTTGTGCACATAGATTTACAACATTTGAAAGGATTGGAATTGTAGAATTGATCGTAGTAAAAAAAGATGGAACAAAAGAAATGTATGATCGTGCAAAGCTCAAAAGAGCGGTAATGCTTGCTTTTGCAAAGAGACCAATTCATCCAGAGGAGATTGATAAGTTGATTTCTTCCTTAGAGATAAAGTGGCAAGCAGAGAGCCCAGAAATTTCAAGTAAGCAAATCTGATCTGATATTTTAGCATCTCTAAAAGATATTGATCCTGTAGTATATGTAAGATTTGCCTCTGTGTACCAGGATTTTGATAGCTTTGAGGATTTTAAAAGATTTATTGTATAAAAGTCGATTTTCTCTTGCAATTTGTAAAGTGCGCTATCTTATTGCTATCAAAAGGCAAAAAAAAAGTCTGATTTTTCCCTTGATTTTCCTTTGAAATACTATATCTTGTATCTGAACAAAAAAATAAACACAAGATATTGTAAAAAGAGAAATACACATTGGCGAGAGTCAGGTTTTTTTTATACCTTTAATTTTAGTATCCAAATGACAATCCAGAAGGTAATCAAGAGAAATGGTTCAGAAGTAGCTTATAATGCTGAAAAAATTCATATTGCAATCCAGAAGGCTAATAAAGAAGTGCCAGAAGCAGAACAGGCGAGCGAACTTGTAATTGAGGAAGTTATTAGAGCTTTGGAAGCTGCAAAAAAAGGGACGGTTCCAATTGAAGAAATTCAGGATTTTATTGAAATGCAGCTGATCAAGCTTAATAAAGCTGAACTCGCCAAGAAGTATATTATCTACCGCTATCAGAGAGCCTTGATTAGAAAGGCAAATACGACCGATGATTCCATCCTTACACTGATTAGAAATGATAATGTGGAAGTAGGGCAGGAAAATTCCAATAAGGATTCTGCAATCGCTTCCACTCAGAGAGATCTCATTGCTGGAGAGGTTTCCAAGGATCTTGCTCGTAGAGTTTTGCTTCCAGAGGAGATTAGAAATGCACATGATGAGGGAATTTTGCATTTTCATGATATGGATTATTTCGTGCAGCCAATTTTCAACTGCTGTCTGATTGATATCAAGGATATGTTTGAGAATGGGACCGTGATGAATAATAAGCTTGTAGAGACTCCAAAGTCTTTTCAGGTAGCCTGCACGGTGATGACGCAAATTATCGCTTCTGTAGCCTCTTCTCAGTATGGAGGTCAGTCTGTAAATATTAAACATCTTGGGAAATATCTCTTCAATACCAAGAAGAAATATGAAAGAAAATATAAAGAACAATTCTGATCTGAACTTTCAGATGAACAGATTCAAAAGCTCGTAGAGATGAGAGTAAAGGATGAGCTTTCCTCTGGAGTGCAGACGATTCAATATCAGATCAATACTCTTATGACGACCAATGGGCAGTCGCCTTTTGTAACGCTTTTCCTAGAGCTAGATGAAAAAGATGAATATTTGGAGGAAACGGCTCAGATTATTGAGGAAATTTTGAATCAAAGGATTCAGGGGATCAAAAACGAAGCAGGTATCTATATAACACCAGCCTTTCCAAAGCTCGTGTATGTTTTGGATGAATGTAATGCGCTCAAAGGTGGAAAATATGATTACCTCACACAGATCGCTGTGAAATGTTCTGCCAAGAGAATGTATCCTGACTATATTTCAGCCAAGAAGATGAGAGAAATCCAGGAAGGAAATGTCTTTGCTCCGATGGGGTGCCGTGCATTCCTTTCTCCGTGGAAAGATGAAAACGGAAACTACAAATACGAGGGGCGCTTCAATCAAGGAGTGGTAACGCTTAATGTGCCTCAGGTTGCAATTCTCGCAAATCATGATGAAAAGAAGTTTTTTGAGCTTTTGGAAGACAGACTTCAGCTCTGTTTTAAGGCACTCATGTGCAGACACGAAAGGCTCAAAGGAACGCCTTCAGATATTAGCCCTATTCATTGGCAGTATGGAGCGCTTGCAAGACTCAAGAAGTGAGAAACCATTGATAAATATCTGACTGGTGGGTATTCAACGATTACGCTGGGATATATCGGACTTTATGAGGCTTCAGTTTTGATTACTTGAGATTCCCATACCAAGCCTGAGGGGGAAGCTTTCGCGGTGAAAGTGCTTCAAAAACTCAAGGATACCGTGCTTAGACGAAAAGAAGAAACCTGAATCGGATTCGCGTTATACGGAACACCAGCGGAAAGTCTTTGCTACCGTTTTGCCAAGCTTGATAAGAAAAAGTTTGGTGAGATCAAAGATGTGACCGATAAGGGCTACTATACCAACTCCTATCATGTAGATGTGAGGGAAAATATTGATGCAATCAGTAAACTTACCTTTGAATCGCAGTTTCAGAAGATTTCTTCAGGAGGATGTATTTCTTATGTTGAAATCCCAAATATGCAGAAAAACCTTCCAGCTTTAGAAACGCTTGTTCGCTTCATCTATGACAATATCATGTATGCAGAATTTAATACCAAATCTGACTACTGCCATGAGTGTGGATTTGAGGGGGAAATTATCATAAATGCTGATATGGGACGAGAATGCCCACAATGTCACAATACCAATCAGAGAAAGATGAATGTGACTCGTAGAACTTGTGGCTATTTAGGAGAAAACTTTTGGAATCTTGGAAAGACCAAGGAGATTTCAAAGAGAGTCTTGCATGTGAGTTAGGTATATTGTATTGTTTAAAAAATCAGAATAGCTGGATGTTTATAGTTTGATGATATGAAGAACTTGAGTTGATCGGAAATTTCTCTATATTTTAAGTACTATATTGACTAGTTTTTAGTTAAAGAGAAAGAGGGCTTATTCGCCCTCTTCACAGATTAGGATTGTAGAATGTATTGTACCAGAACGACGCCTTATTCATAAATGAGTATGGCAGAATACAAATAAGGATATCCGCTCATTGATAATGTAATAACCTTAATGTTAGGTTGCGAATTTATGAAGGCCGCTATCGCTTTTTCAAGCTTATATATCGTATCCCCTTGGAAAGACTTAACCTGTGACATATTTGTTCTTTGCTCCTATTAAACTTCTTATGAAGCCAGACTTTGAGCATTTTGGTCTGTTGGTTATTTTTTGTTTTCAAAACTATTATACTAATTATAGGGAGAAAGTCAAGATGAAAAACTGTTCTGACATTTTTAATTTATCTTTTGTCGGAGTTTGTTGAATTATAGTTTTTTGGGGGAATCTCTTGATTTTTAGACTTTCTAGAGTAATATCTTTATAGATTTTTCAGTTGTTTATTGTTGTAATAATGTACTACGGAACGATAAAAACGATGGATACTGCCAATGGTCCTTGACTGAGAGTCTCGCTTTTTGTCAGTGGCTGTCATCACGCCTGCCCTGGATGCTTTAATGCTGAGGCTCGGAATTTTAAGTTTGGGCAGGAATTTACGCAAACAACGATTGACGAAATTATAAAAAAATTGGAGCCTGACTATATCACAGGTTTGACCTTGCTTGGTGGGGAGCCGCTCGCTCCAGAAAATCAGTCTCAAGTCGCAGATCTTATCACGCAAGTTCGTAAAGCTCTTCCTCACAAGTCTATCTGGTGCTATACAGGTTTTACGTACGACTTTTTGTGCAAGACAGATCCTCAAAAGCTCCCTTTTCTAGACTCGATCCTTTCTCAGCTTGATGTTCTGATTGATGGGCGTTTTGAGCAAGATTTGCTGGATCTTAAGCTTAAATTCAGAGGATCCAGGAATCAGAGAGTTATTGATCTCCCAAAAACTCGCAAAAGTGGAGTTCTTACTTGGTCAAACGAGGTCGATGATCAGGATTTGTATCTTTTTAAACTTTCTCCAGAAAGGGAAAAGTTTTCTCACCTCTTAGCTTAATTTTTATTTTAAGGATATCAAAAATGAAAAAAATCTGAATCTTGACTGCGATGTCTGAAGAAGCTCAGTATATTATAGATCATTATGGTCTTCAAAAAACGCAGTCTCTAGCTACGATTTCTTTTTACGAAAACGATAAAATTGTCCTTGCACTTGCAGGAGTTGGAAAGATTCAGGCGAGTATTGCAACTACACTTTTACTACAAAATTTTCATCCCCAATATCTTATCAATATTGGTATTGCAGGGAGTTTGGTCGGAAGAGAAGCCAAAGTTGGCGATGTGTTTTTGATTGACAAAATAATTCAGCATGATATGTATTTGCCGTTTGAGGGGGCGCATTTAGATTATGCTAAGGGAGAGATTACACTACCATTCCATCCTTTATGTGATAGTCATGATTTTGATTTTACCCTTTATTTGTCTTGAAAGTGTCTCACCTGAGATCAGTTTCTTGATGATGATCAAAAAGTCCAATCTCTTCGTAAGCAGCGAAATGCGCAGGTTGTAGAGATGGAGGCTTTTGCTTTTGCTAGTGTAGTTCGTGAATTTTGAAAATTAGATAGTAGTATTGTGATCAAGGTGGTCTCTGATGGTGGAGACTCTGATGCCAAGTCCGCACATATGGACAATCTTGATTTTGCAATGCAGAATTCTTTATCGGTCTTACATAAGGTTATAACAAGTCTAAGTTAGTAATGTATTAGCTTAGCTAAAACTTTTCAAAGGTGTCATCAATCTTTTTGTTTACGCTATCTTTGATTCCGTTCTTTGTGTCTTCTTTGAGTTTTTTGTATTGTTTTTGAGCTTCTTGTTTTGCTTGGTCTGCAACTTGAGTTGCTTGAGTCTGTGCCTGTTGGATTGCCTGATCAGCAACGGTTTTTGCTTGTTGCCCTGCATATTCTAGCCCAGAGGAAGCGAGAGATCAAATTTTATCGATATCTGGACTTTCGACTTCGACTCCACATCCAGCAAGGCTACTCATTAAGATGAAACCAAGGAGTAATGCTAGACTTTTTCTTCATCATGCTAAGAATGGTGGAAGGATGTTTTTTCTCATATTAAATACGAAAAGAACTAAAATTCTGATCTCAACTATGCGATTTTTTCGTTGAAAATCAAGAGAGAATAGCTAGACTTATGCATATTTATTCCTTATGCATGCTGATGAAGATTTTTTTGGTATCAATATTTCCAGAGATTTTTGAGAGTTTTTTGCAGACTTCTCTTATAGCAAAGGCACAGGAAAAGGGAGTTCTCGAGTTTGAAATCATCAATCCAAGAAACTTTTGCACTGATAAGCACCAGCAGATCGATGATGAGATTTATGGAGGAGGAAAGTGAATGCTTCTCAAGGCGCAGCCTCTTATTGATACGATCAATCATATTATAGAACAAAATCAGCTCCAAAAATCAGATTTCTCTATTTTGTTTCCTTCTCCATCTCAACAAATTTTCAATCAAAAAATTGCCTACGGTCAGAGTAAAAAAGATGCGTTAATTTTTGTTTGTGGAAGATATGAAGGGATTGATGCAAGATTTGAGAAATATTGTATGGAGCATTATCCAGATCAGTTTAAGAAACTTTCTTTGGGGCAGTTTATTTTGCTTGGAGGAGAGTTGCCAAGCTGTGTAATGATCGAAGCGATTACCAGGCTTATTCCTTGAGTAATTAAAGAAAAACAGAGCCGAATCGATGAAAGTTATGCTATCAAAGATGGAATGGCGACTCTTGAAGCTCCAAATTATACCAGACCAGAAGAGATATATGGAATGAAAGTTCCTGAGGTGCTTTTGACCTGAGATCTAGAAGCAATAGCGCAGCGAAAACTAGATAATATGACGCATCTTTAGTTCCTATTTCTTTCTATATGGCTACATCACTCAGGCAAAAGGGCTATCAATCAGAAATGCTTGTCAAAAATCATTATCTTAACTTAGACTATCGCTTTCTTCATGCCAATTGGACGATCCCAGGATGAGAAATTGATTTGATCTTTGAGGCAGATTCAGAGCTGATATTTATTGAAGTCAAAACGGTAGATTATACCGAGGATTTAGAGAATTATATCACAAAAACCAAGCTTAAAGCGCTGGAAAGAGCTGTAGAAGCCTATATCACAAAATATCCAACATCTAAGGATTTGAGGATTGATGTAGCATTTCTCCAGCAGGGAAAAATTATCGAAATCTATGAAAATATAACGAATACTTAGTCAGACTTTTATTCTTTTTGTAGTAATATTATGCTTGTTCATTACACAACTCCTGACCAAAAAACTCAAGAAATCTGATTTGAGACTTTGATTTCCGCGAGCCCGTACACGATCCTCTATTTTTATCCCAAAGATAATACGCCAGGTTGTAGTTTGGAGGCAAGGACTTTTTCTTCTTTACTCCCAGAATTTGAGAAAAAGGGCATTCAAATCATTGGAGTAAGTCGTGATAGTTCTGCGTCCCATTGTTCTTTTATTAGCAAACAAGGATTAACTATTGGACTGATTACCGATGCAGAACTTACTTTACATCGTCAGTTTGCTGCTCGATGAGAGAAGAAAAATTATGGAAAAATTTATGAAGGAACCATTAGATCTACATTTTTACTTGACTCCAAAGGTCAAATCCTTAAAGAACGAAGAAATGTCAAAGCGACCGGACATGCAGAAAGAGTTTTAAAAGAGCTTCAAGATTGTCTTTAATAAAAAAAGGAGAAAAGCCAGACTTTTCTCTTTTTTTAATAGTTCACTTTATTCTTCGCTCGTATAGTCCTGCCATTTTGCAGCTTTCCCTTGAACTTGAAAATATTCGTGTTCAAGCCATTCTTGCATAAATGCTTCATTAGCACAAAGTTTTTGGATTGCGTCGTTTTTTTTGAGAAAGTCGACCAAAGTCTGATTTTGATCTATTTTTTCTGTATCAAAAAGGTCAATATTTGCTGTTTCTTTGAGCTTTTTATTGAGAAAATCAAGTCTCTTATGGCAAATGTCAGTTTTTCTCTCACAGTGTTTAAGGAGAGAGCCGATGGTGTCTACCTTTTTAACAGGATCTTTTGCGTAGGCGAGTCTCTTGTATCCGATCCAAACAAGTGGATTGTCAAACTTCATATCGTCTCCAAGTTGATCAAGCTGCATTGCGAGTGATTCGATTTTGACTGCGGTTTCAGTATTTTGATTATTTTGATATTCAGCTTCCAAAGAGCTTTTTTCTCCATATAGTTGCATATAGTCAGCATATTGTTTGAGGAGATGGTTAACTTTTTCAGCTACCTGAATTGGGGAAAAGATTAGTCCTTGAGGGTGGTTGCTGTGTGCTGTTTTTTCTGAACTTTGGGCAGTAGTTTGTATCATTTCAAGTTCTTGTTGGGATAAAGGTTGTGTGGTAATGATGTTGAGGTGAGGTGCAAGTTGACTTGGAGCTCAGATTTTGATCTGATGATCAGCATTTTGTACATAGTCAAAAGAAAAATTCTGACCTTCGATTGCGATTGTTCCTTTAGCACGGATGACTTCATTTCCTTCTCTTTTGATTAAGTTTTGTAATTCATCAATACCAAACTGCTCACTTACTTTGATGCTTTGGGTATGAAAATGGGCATGATGTTCATGTTTTTCTGTTGGTCTAGCTCCATAGCTAAATCTTGTCGTGTGAACCTGTTTTTTGAGAAGATCTGGGGTGGGATCAGATTTTTCTTCTTTTTTGAGGTCTTCTTTTTGTTCTTCAGATTTGAGTTCAAAGATAGGAGCTTGAGTATTGCTAATTTTGATTTGTTGTTTAGCTTCTTCGTTGATGGCGTGATTTTCGCTCAGATGAGTAAGCCCGATGGTATCTGCGAGTTGTATTTGAGTTTTCGCAGTCTGCTTTTGAGCTTCATTCATGAGAGGAAGTGCTTCTGCATTGACTAAAGTGATCACATGACTTCCCATACCGAGTTCAGTTGCAATCCTTTTGATCTCTTGACCTGTAGCGATTCCTGACGGTTCAATCAGAATTTTCTTTTTTGAGTCCTTAAAACTTTCCAGAACTTCTTTAAGTGATCCGAGGTCGCTACAGCAGATGCAGCCTTGAGTCAATGCTGTTGGGTTGTATTTCGCTAGTCTCTCTGCATCAATGTTAAAATTTCCAATATCGTTAACAATCACTTCAAATGCTTCTCCCTGTTTGCTGAGATATTCGGCAATATTTTGCAAAAGGGTTGTTTTTCCTGCACCAAGAGTTCAGAGCAAAAGCACAATCTCATTGCTGGTCTTTTTTGTTTGTGTGAAGTGTTTTGGATTCTGAGGTAAGACTCCAAAATTCCTGCTTATCAAAGATTGGTTTTCTAGTTTTGCCATTACTATTCCTTGTTAGTACATAAAAGGAGTGAATTTACAATATGATTATTGGGATGAATACTGATTTCCAGATTGAGATAGGTTTTTATGAGATCAAGATTGATTTTTTGATAGAGGAGTTGACGAAGTCATTCCACACTTCTGATAACTGCAAGCTGAAAGTTTAGTTGAGAACTAAGATGGCTTAGAATTTTTTTGTCAGTTTCCCCTCAGCAAAACAGGAGTGAGGCCAAAATGATTGCATCATAACAAAGATTACTCGAGAAATTCAAAAAATCTGAATGGATGACCTCGATTTGCCTTTGAAGTCAGAGTTTTTCGATTATTTTTTGTGAAGTTTGGACAGCGATTTCGTCTCTCTCCACCAAAACACACTGCATATCATATTTTTGTGCCAGAATAATGGCAGTGAGTGGAAGTGGTCAACTTCCTACAAAAAGGAGATTTTTACAAGATTCTAGTTGCGAAACGATTGCATGGTATTCGAGTTTTGTGAGGTCAGTATAGTTGTTTCGATAAGGGAATTTTTCAAGTTCTTTTTTGATATCTTTACAGTTGAGAAGGCGATTTGCTCGATACTGTTCCATTTGATATTCTGCCTGACTACAAATGCTGTGAAGCTCACATAATTCTTGACTATTGATAATTTGAGGGGGGAGTACTCAGTTGTTGGTTACGCTCATTTCATATAAATCAGAAAAAAACTGATTCACTTCTTCGTTTGGCTTATATGGAGCGAGTTTTTTTGCTTGATCAAGAATAAGTTGTAGTTGTTTTGGAGAATTGGGAATTAGCATTATTTTGATAATTTAGAGTTAAGAAGTATTCTGTCCACATCAGCAATGAGTTTGATGTTCTTTTTTCCATTTGATGAGACTTCTAGAGGAGATTTTGTGTTTTTGGATAATTTCTTTTGCTTTGTGCCCTTGATGGCAGTATTCTTCTATGATTTGTTGCTTAAACTCTGGACTATAAGTTCCTCTCTTGCCCTCAATTGTGAAACTAGAGTTGCAGTCTCAGCAAAAAAACCTCTGTGAATCATATCTGCCATGACCATTTTTTTTGGTGTTTTCACTTTTGCAGTTGATACAGTTTTGCATGATCTTTGACTACAAAATAAAAAAGATATTTTTTACTTGTGTTGCTTTTATATTAAATTGTGAATAAATGTCAAGAGAAAGCAGTTTTAGATTTTCTTTATATTTGTTTTCTCTTAGTATTCGGGATATAATAGAGCTAAGTTTTATAATCTCATAAAAGAGGAAATGTCTATCAATAAATCTGCAAGATCTTCGGATAGTTTAGGAAAGAATCTTTTTAACGTTAATAAGGCTGAGTTTGAAAAGATGACTGTTGATCAGCTTAAGGAGCTTATTGAAAGTACAACAGATATTTTTTTCAAACTTTCTCCTTCAGAAAGATCTCAGCATATCAAAGAACTTCTTTTTCATATACAAAAGTTAAAAATGGCATTGCCATCTGAAACCAATCCTCTTTCTATAAAATATATTAACAAACAGCTCAGGCTTTTCTCAGATTATCAAAAACAGCTCGAAAAAAAATTAGGAATGCCTCTCTTGGCATATCTTTCTAAATATATTGTTGTAGCAGATTTTGATGATGCAGATTATGGAGTTGCTTTCGCAAGATATTGTGAGAAAAATAATATTAAGAGAAAGGATGGAAAGCAAATTCCTTGGAGAGGAGGAATGGAACCAGGGATAGAGTATGTAGATCAAGAGTGAAATGTACTAACATTACTCCCAGTTAAATGAGGCGCGGATCAGCATGATGATACAGGTGCCTATACTCAATACCAATTAGTAAAAGAGGGGGAATCAGATGAAAGATCTCAAAACCCTAAAGAGTGAGAAAATAATTCTAGCCCAACAGAAGAGAAGAATTCACAAAAACCCAAAGAGTGAGAAAATACTTCTAGTCCAACAGAAGATAAGAACTCTCCCAAATCCAAAGAGTGAGAGAATAATTCTAGCCCAACAGAAGATAAGACTTCTCCAAAACCTAAAGAGTGAGAAAAGGAAGATCCTGAGTATGTTTTTGAACTCTCAGCAGTTTTGTCCGATACACAAAATATCCATGAAGAACAGGCTCGTCTTGCAGCAGAAGAAGTATTGAAAGCTAAATATGCTGACATCGGTAAGCGAAATCTTTTCAAAAAAGGTGCCTATTTTCTTCAAAGAGGTAGAAAAAGAAAAAAGTTTATTAAAGATTTTATGAAAAATGCTTCTCAAGATGCCTTTGGTGATCAGGTGGAAAATGCAGCATCAAGACACTCAAGAGAACTTCAAAATGGTCTAAAAACTATAGATCAAAAGGCTGAACTGGTGTCTATACCAGAATTAAATCTTTTATCTAGGGGATTCATTGAGGGAAGTATTGATGAGGAAATATTTCAGAAACAGTTCAATTCTCTTCTTGAGACCAATCCAAAGATCAAAGCCGCACTCAAAGAAATGACGTACAAAGGAACTGATATTTTGCAGAATCTTAAACTCGAAAAAGAGCAATATCAGCTTATAAATGAACTAGTACAAACGCTTGATACATGAGGAAATGCAGATCAGGTTGGTGCGAAAATTGAGGATTTTATCAAAAAATATCAACAAAATCCTGATTTTCTTCAGGCGATTACTTCAGATTTGGACAAAAAAGATCTTAATAAGCTTAAAAAATACTTTCATCATCAAAAGGCGGTGAGAAAGATGGCGCTTGAAAATCTCCAAATCAAACTTAAAGTCCTCACCGGAGGAAAATCCGCATACCAAATCGATAATTCTGAGAATGAAAAAAGTCGAGTTCATAAGCTTGGAAAAAAACTTGATAAAATTCCTCGATATTTGCAGGTGCCAGGATATGCTGGAGCAGGAGTATTGCTTGGATTAGCTGGAGGGCCGCTAGGACTAGGAGTTGTAGGAACTTCAATCTTGACGACGAGTACTTTTGCGGCAACTTCAGGTTTTACTAACTTTATCAAAAAACGAACGCATTATACTAAAGAGCATAATACTCATGAAAAAAATCTGACTCATGATTTTGATGCTGAGCAGATCAAGATTGCTCAATGGCAACAAGATCTAGAGAAAAAATGAGCTAAAAATTGGCGAACTCGTTATAAGGCCAAAAGACAGCTTGATCTCTATAACAATTCAACTCAAAAAGATATTATCAAAACTGAAGATTTTACTAAGGATCTTTTGTGATTGTCGACGACACTTAGAACGCTTACAAAATCAGATAAGGATAGTCTTACTCATCTTTTGATGGAGGGGAAGGCAAGACTTGATGCATATTATGAGACAGGGCATAACTTTTTAGCCTCATCAAGTAAGGAAGTTGTAGAATCAGATATGCTTAAGCTTCATAAAGCACTTCAACTCTGAGCAGAAAAACTTCGTATTCCTTATGATCAGATTGATAAGCAAAGCTTGATTTCAAATGCTGAAGAAGGAGAAGATCAAGAAGTCTCATATAAACATATCAAAGAACAGTTACTCACTGATTATTCCTCAGCAAACAAACACTTTAAATCTCAAAGAAGACGACTTGCTAGTAAGTATGGTATAGGATCGGCTGCACTCTCTGCAGGAACTGCTATTGGAATGCAATATATGATGGGAACTGGAATATTCTCTACAGAATCGGTTTCCCATACGGTTTCTTCAACTTCGAATGCATCCTCAAATGCTAATTTTAATCTATGATCTCATCAATTAGCAGAAGGAAATCAGATTCATTCTACGGTTGCAGACGAGTTTTCATCGCTAGGAGACAAGGCAAATGTGGTAGCGCATTATGGTGCAGGAACAGATGCGACATTAGTTCGTGCGGGGTCTCAGGCACTTTGAGAGTCTGCTTATCAAGCGAAGGTAAATGCCGTTGCAGATCAGATTAAGCATCTTACACTTTCTTCAGATCAAAAGGCTGCTTTCCTAAAAGAGTTGACAAATAGACCATGGGAGATGGATCGATCAAAAGCCTTTACTAATGATTATCTTCAATGAGATAGATGCGCTGAAGGTCTCTTGCAGATGGCAAAAGGACTTGCTGATTCAGGGAATCAAACACTTATCCCAGATCTTGCTTATGATGCAGGAAGGAGTATTGCAGGGACCACGCTGCATAATTTGGGAGAGAGATCTTTCAATCTTGGACTAGAAATTACTACACAAGCAGTTCAAAATCAGCCAGGTAGTTGATCAACACGATTTGTGCCAATTGTTTCTTTCTTTAATACTTTCAAAAAAACTCCAAAATCTGAAGAAAAACAAGATAAAAATTCAGATTTAGATTCTACTATTCAATCAAAAGAACAAAATTCTGAAGAGCTTTCTCAGTCTACATCAGATTTAGAGCAATCGCATACTACATGAGATCAAGATTGAGAAAAATCAGATAGTTCTACCTCTACTGCAGCAAAAGTTGCAGCAGGAACAGCACTCGCTGGAGCGGCTGCAGTAGCTGTAGAATCGCAAAGAAACCCTTCAAAAGCTCGTCAATATCGAGAATCATTCAAGTCATGAGCTAAAAAAATTGGAGGAAAGATTAAAGAATCTCGAAATAAAGCTGCTCTAAAGATTAGAGAAAAGATGCCTACAATCAAAGAAAAGTCTAAAAAGGGACGAGAAAAGACTAAGGAAATTACGCATGATGGGGTTGAAAAAACAAAAGAAGTTCGAAATGCAGCTTCAGAAAAAGTAAAAGAACTAAAAAGAAAGTTAAATAAAAAAGATTCATCTTCAGAAAGTCAAAATTTAGATGATCTGAATGATACTAATGGGCATATAGCTCCAACAGTGTTAGAAAAAAAAGATTTTAATGTAGAAGATCTGGATTTTCAAAATAATATTTATGTTGTCCATCAGACCTTATCTAGTAATATAGATTCTATCATGCAAAATGGGCTAAGGACAATAGCCGGACTTAATGGAACCTCTCTTTTTGCAAATAAGGAACGCATAATAGAAATATTGAATATGATGGAAGAAGGGAGAGGGCATAGAGGTTCGGATGCTCTAGTTATTATGAAATTTCCAAAGGAAACATTCAAAAGAAAAGAAAAAATAACTTTAGATGATATCTCAGAACAATTGATTGATTTGTGAGAGTCTAAAAATTTTGAAGTTCCTCCACAATATATTTCTACAATTGTAGAGGTAAATGAAATTAGTTAGCTTGATGCAAAATAATCCATTGATAAAAGAGTGGAAAAAAATACAATCTTAATGATCCTCATACGAAGGAATCAGCTTTTTACTCCTTTAAATCTCCAAAAAGAATGAACGTAAACAACAATCAACATCTAGAAGAATCTCACGAAGAAGATTTCCTCAATGATCTCTTGCTTGAAGCTGGATTTGATCCTGAGGAGGATGACTTTGATCAGCTCAAGGCAGAGCTCGAGCCTGTTTTGATGGATAGAATCATGGCGAGTGTTTTTGAGGCGCTTTCTGAATCTCAGAGACAAGAGGTGATGAAACTTTTTGATGCAGGAAAAGAAGCCGAAGCATTAGAAAAGATTGAAAAACTGATTCCAGATTACGATAATTTTTTGGCGGAAGTTTTTGCAAATTTTCACGATGAATATTTGGCAAATATGGAACTCCCAGAATAATTTTTCTCTCTTGATAATGAGATTTGAAAAAATAGAAAAACCTGACTTAAAATCAGGTTTCTTCTTTTTTGAAAGTTTCTCGATTATTCAGCTTTTGCTTCTGCCTTATCTTCCAAGTGTTTCATTGAAAGTCCGATCTTTCTATTTTTAGGATCGATGAGGATAAGCTTAGCCTTTACAATTTGTCCAAGTTTTACGATTTCATTTGGATTGTTTACTGCTTTTTGAGAAAGTTCGCTAAGGTGAACAAGTCCGTTGATATCGTCAAATACTCTAACGAATACTCCATAAGGTACAAATCTGATGATTTCTCCTTCGATAACATCTCCAACTTTGTACTTCTTTGGAAGTTCTGACCAAGGATCTCCTTTGAGCTGCTTGCTTGAAAGAGAGATCTTTCCGTTTT
>ERZ772956.1282-NODE-1282-length-17392-cov-11.621388_pt1 | contig 17392 bp, 13 predicted proteins | sample MGYA00580683_ERZ772956 | MGnify/ENA primary metagenome ERZ772956 (study PRJEB29015, sample SAMEA2738077) | human oral metagenome | biome: human oral; feature: human-associated habitat; material: saliva | place: China | collected 2212 ... | reverse complement strand
TAGAACTTACTTCTTGTGAATACTTATGGTTAATTTTGATTAATTATTTCATAACGGTTCTGAACCTTTCTAATTCTAAGACAACGACACCGGGTGTATCGTAACTATAGTTTTGTTATATAGTCAGCGATAAATGCTCTGGCGTCGAAGAGTGTGTCGAAGTTTTCAGTTGTGCGCGAAATGTATCGACAATTTTTGTTATATTCTAGTGCGTAGTCCACTTCGCTGTCATAAAGTGACGCGTGAGGTTTGACAACTGTGATTGTTGTCGTGAATGGGCGTTCGAACAGGGTGTCAACTGATATTTGACAACCACGCTTTTTGAACACTTTTGTTTGATACAGTCGTTCACGACCATCTACTGTTTTTAGTTTTACTTTGTACATATTGTCCACCTTTCTTATGCTACAACACGCGGGTCATAGTCCTCGCGCTTAAGTATTGCTTTTTCTATTCTTCTTACGAATCCAAACAAACTATCGTCACGGATATCTGAGAGTATTTTGTTGTTAACTGGGTCGCAGAGCCTCGCGTAGAAGACTTTATCACGCCATTTCATAGTCAGTTTAATCCCACGGGGGTCTAAGAAATAACCTTCGGGAGTATCGTCTTCTATATGTTTATCGAAATTGTAATATGTTAAGAGTTCGTCCATACGCTGGAATTCGTGTAGTAAATATACTGTCATAGTAACCCGCCTTTCCTTTGAAAGGGCCCGAAGGCCCCGTGTTAATATTTCAATTCTTTAATTGCCTCAACTTCTGGTTTCAAATACATACGTTTCAAGTCCGAGAATGGCCCATAATGTTCCGCTGGATAGTTACCAGAGTATGAATTTATCACATTGATTTGGTCTATATCTATGTCAATACGCTCACCGTTAAACGTGAATGCGTTTGTGTCAATAGAAATATCATAGTCGTAGCACCAGCGTTCACCAGCTTTATTGTATTCGTCAATTTCAATGTTAGCGCTAAGTTTTGGATATAACATATCGATTAGTTGAGTATCTTCAAATTTAACACCTGTCGAAAATTCACATACCAACTTCATATGACGATGACGACCGTGTGATTGTAGACCTAGGTTTAAGTATTTCAGACAATTTTCGATTGACTCACCATAGTTTATCTCACATGCTATAGCACTTAATTGGTCGTAATTGACATCAATACGTTCGAGAAGTCTTGCTAGTCTCACGCGTTCCGCCTCAGGGGTGCTCTCTAAATTATCAGCTAAATATTCGTCAATTTCAGCAAATTCAAGTCTATCGAAAGTGATGTCGTAATAGAATCTGCCTGTACGTCCACGGAAGTATTGGTTGAGTTTTGAATACTCATTAATCGTAATTAGATAGAAGTGATTGTTATTTACAAGCCCGTCTAACACACTTAAGAATTGTGTCTGAGCATCTTCCGTATCGTTATCCCCGTTCGGGAATATTTTCTCAAATTCATCAATAAAAATAAAAACTGATTGTTCAATAGTCTGTAGGAATTTAGCTATACCTGGTGTATTTTCTGTTACAACGATAGTTGGTATGTCTTTTGCAAGTAGCTTTTCGGATACCAATCTTGCGGTTAAGGATTTCCCAGTACCTTTTCTACCACCTAGAATTACACCGAAATTCTTAGTTGAATTCATATATCTATTGACCATTTTGTCAGCTAACATGTCGTGTTCACCATATACTTTTTCTGTAGTTTCGAAGTCTGAGCGTTTTGTCAGACTATATCCACTCATTGGGTTAAAGTCAACGTCGTATGTACCGTTCGGAATTTTGTCTTCTACTTTTAAATCATCTGGGAATATTCTTAACGTCGAACCTAAATTTACTATTTTCATTTCATCATCCTTTCGTGTATATTCAAAAGATTAGTGGGGTGTGGGGTTTACCCCATAAAAAGGCAAGTGGAGTACTCCACTTGCCGGAAACTAATAGTTGCTACCTAATTCGATAAGGTAGTCTCTATATAATTTAGCCACCTCACCACCGTGTTTCCCGAAAAGTTTGTTACTTTCGACAGCAATGTCGGGTTCTTCGCGGATTATTTCTTCTTTAATATCAGCAAGCATAGTCTTGATAAATTTACCTGTGTTTTTCTCAGTTGCTTTGATTTCACCATGACTGATTATATTTAGTAATCGTTGTTTAGTAATTCGTGACTTGATTGCTGAAATTAATTTAATCTCATTCGCAGAGTAATTCATGTCTTTCTTGACAGTGATTTGTTTCTTCTCAAGCCACTCATCGTATTTGTGCTTGACAACTGGGTAATTTATGTTGCCTGATGCGTCTGGTGTAAGAATATAATCTTCTTTTGGCTTGTATACTTGCCCTTCGGCAATGCATTTACCAAATTTAGATGTTTGTTCCGTTGCCGAAAGTAATAGGTCTCGTAACACACCTTCTCGTAATACGGGTGCTGTTTTGTCTTCACCCACTATTTTAGCTATATTTTCTTGTGATAACACTAATCGTCTGTTGTCTTCTAATAGTATGTGTATATCGAAGAATCTAATTGTTCTTTCACCAGATAAGGTAATATCGTAGTCACCAGCACCTTTTACCGTACTAGCTCCAAATAACTCGCCGTAAAAACTAACTTGTTCAACCGGTGCGTATTCTTTGGCGTATTCACACGCCTTGTCAAACCAGTTTAATATTAGCTCGCGATTCGTTTCAGCGTATTCAGCTAATGTCTTCCAAGGAGTTTGAACTCGTTCTTGTTCTGATAAGAAGTCTGAACGTTTAGCGACATCTATATTTTGGTCTTTATCTACTATGATAGATATGTTTGAGCCGTGAATTTTCTCAGTTGCGACATATTCTTTATTAAGGTTAACACATCTCTTCGTTTGGACAGCATAGTGGTTTGTTAATGATGGATATTTGATAAATTTCATAGTATCAATCCTTTCGTTTATAATCAAAAGATTATAGGGGTGTGGGGTTTACCCCATATCAGCCAATTTGTGTATACAAATTGGCTAAGACTGTTTGTTGATAAGACGTTTCAGGTCACTAACGAGTTCTGCGTCTTCGGACTTGAAACAGATGGTGTTTGTGACCAGTTCATTGATTTCCTGAGGATTAGTGTCGAAGTCTAGGTGCTTGAGTTGAGACTCATCGACATGAGCTTCGCCACGTTCATCAAGTGTGTTTGTAGGTTTGTCATAGCATTTTCCTTTCTGTTACATATCTATATTATATCACAAGAAACGGTCAAAGTCAATAGTGGAACAAAAAATTTGACGAATGCTTGCAAATCTGTTACACGTGTGTTATAATTAAAGCATAGTAAAAAACGAAAGGATTATAATATGAATGTCAAAATAGCAACAGCTGTGGGAGCAACTATAGTTGGTCTAGCAGTATCACAATCTGGTGGGGAGGCTCACGCGACAGCGGTAAATGATACAACTGACGCTGGTAGGCTTGGCCCATTAGTATCAAAAGTTGATACCTCAGCCACAGACAATGCGGTAAACGCAAAAAAACAAGAATTAACAAAAGCAGAAAGTGAAACTAGACAAGCGTCTGTTAAACATACACAAGCTCAGACTGTCGCGAGCGCTAAGAGTGCCCAAATAGCGAAGGTAGATAAACAAATTAAAGATGCAACAGGTGAGCTTCCAACAGAAGCAAAACTACAAGAACTTAATAGACAAAAAACAGTAGCGAAAATCAGTCAGGAAAGAGCGAATACGTTATTAGCACGAGAAAAAGACGCTAGACAAAGTACATTAAGTAGTCTGATACTTGCGAATAACGAAGTAAATCAGGACACTAAAGCTCGTGATGATGCTTGGCGTAAAGTAGAAGCTGCGCGCGGAAGTGAAGTGAAGCTTCAAGAAGCACAAATTAAGGTGAAAAAATTAGCAGACAAAGAAGTCCAAGCACGAAGTGAAGTTGATAGACTCGCAGATAACTTAGCACGAGCAGAGCGTTCTGAAAAAGAACATAAAGAACAAGTAGCTAATCTTACGCAAGAGAAAAAGACAGAAGAAGCTAATCTAACGAAATTACAAGGGGACCTAGCAAAAGCTGAGAAAGCGTATGAGGCGAATGCGAAAGCTACGTCTAATAATTATTTCAAAGAGCCATATGTTGAGACAAAAATACAATTAGATAGTAGATTTGTGTCAGCACTGAAGAACTATCTAGCGAACAATTCACAAGCAAACTTACAGAAAGTAATTGATGTAGAGAAAGCACTAGACCTTAGAGCTCGGTATCCGAAATACGCGAACGGTCAGCAATACGTACATGGTATAGAGAAAGTTGACCCTGAACACTTGACTGAAGACCAAAAACTTAGACTCTCACAATACTTCACAATGATTAACAACCAGGTGCGTGCGCAGTTTGGAAAGGCTCCGCAACATGTGAACCTGAATGTACAAAAATTTGCAGATAAGATAGTAGAGAAAACTAACGCTGATAAATTCAGCAAATATGAACATTATCACAGAGCAATCAACAAGGCGGCCTACGAAATTGGTATAGACAAATATGACCACGGAACAGTGTATAACAGATTCGAATCACTGGACTTCTTACCAAACTTGAGTAAGACTGGTACTACAATGAAGGACTTATATGATAGAATCTACATAAGTGTGCAGCGATTCTACTTAGAAGGTAGGTCAAACGGTCATTATGAGCATGCGAGACATTTATTATCAGACGCTGATGTGACAGCAGTCGGATTATCAGCATTTATCAAACCTGAGGATATGAAGCGACAATCGGCGACAGCGAGATTATCAGTAGTGTCAGTTAACAAACTATACATGCATGACGGATGGAGATATGTTGGATACAAACCAGTAGCAAACTACGACAGATACGAAGCGTTATTCGGTAGTGGTTCTGGTAAGAATGTTACACCAATAACTCCAGATAGAGTGAATATATCGTCGGTAGATGAAGCTGGGCTTCGAAAAATTAATGCAGAAATTAACTTAGCAAAAAGACAGATTACTGCGACTAAGACAAGAATCACAGCTATAGAGAAAGAGCTAAACACGCCGTTTACGTCAAATGCTGACAGATACCGTACAGCGCTTGAGGAAAAGAAACTAGCGTTAGCAAAAGCTGAGGGTGTGCTTAGACAGGCAAATACAGAGTTCGATGAAGCTGCGCGTAGTAAGGGAGCGTTCGACGGATTACAAAGAAAATTAGACGAAGCACAAGCAACACTAGATAAAGCTAAAGCTAAGCATAAGAAATTAAGTGAAGACTTACTTGAGCAAAATGCGACAATCGATAAGTTAGAGAAAGAAAGCACACTACTTGAAGCAACACTCAGAGACATTAACAGACAGATAGTTGATGAAACTGAAAAGCTCAAATACGGAAAACCAGATACTTCAGCACTTGGAAAAGAACGTGAGCGATTAGTTAAGGAATTAGCTGTGCTGAATGAGGATGTTGCCAAAGCTCAAGCTGAACTAGATAAAGCTTATGAGAAAGAGTCTAAAATCCGCAATGAACTGCGCGAACTAGAAATTGAGGCACGCGCAAAAGCAACATACTACGCGACAACACGACGCGCACCAATATTAAGTTTACCAGAATTCGACCTTAGCGCGTTAGATGAGGTCAAACCAGCGCCAGTGGTAGAGGTTAAACCTGAAGTTAAGGACGAACCTACAGTTGGGGATAAACCCGAAGTGAAGCCTGAGCCAGAAGTTAAACCTGAAGTTAAGGACGAACCTACAGTCGAAGTTAAACCTGAAGTTAAGGACGAACCTACAATCGAAGTTAAACCTGAAGTTAAGGACGAACCTACAGTTGAAGTTAAGTCAGAAGTCAAATCTGACATTACACAAAGTGACTTAACTAAAAAAGTCAAAGAGTCACTAGATAAGGTGACAAAAGATAATAAACAAGGGGAAATCACAAAACGTGCTAATGTTGATTATTCGGGAGTTGCTAACAAACCAGGTGTAATTCAAGCAAATACGAAAGTGAACAAAGAACTTCCATATACAGGAGACGAAGGGTCTTACGCTGGAGTAGGAATGTTACTAGGTCTATTAGGATTCTTAGGAATCAAAAAACGCGCATAGACAATACGCCCGTCTCGTACGGGCGTGCTTACAGAAAGGGGAACGACTTGTGTCGACAAATGAGATATATACGCAAGGCGGGGCTCGGCTATACAGCGTGTCGGAACTAGCAGAAATTACAGGTAATCCACCTGTATATATACGTAAGTGGTTCGCAAAAGGTGGAATGAAACATTTCTTTACAGCGTATCGCGTATATGAAAACTATCCGACAAGGTTGTTCTATAAGCCTGGCCCGCCAGAAGACGGAGATGAGCTAGTCGACGGGAGCGACTACATCTATAAATACAGAAAATATAAAGGGGGTACGATATGCAAATCACAAAACCATCGGGACTCGGTAATACCACTGCAGCTTTCGGAGTAACTTGGAGAAAGCTCGCCGTCGGGTTTGTAGTGTATGGTAGCGGGATTATACTGTGGTCTACTCCGTTATTCAAATGGAACTGGTTAGCGATGATTGGATATTACGTACTAGCCTCGATACTAATTGGAGAGACTCCGACTAGACGGTCAATGTTTAGTAATACGTACGGAGTTGTATTCAAGAAGCCTATGAAAATGGTTGTGAGCGAATTTGCAACCATCAATACAATTGGTCATGGTATTCGTGAAGTGGAGTACCTACCTGAATTTGGAATATACGCATCAAGATTAGTTACTGGGCAGTATGCACTCGTCTATGTTGTGACCAGTACACTTAATAGATGGTCAAGTGAAGATGAGTACGCAGAACACGCCCACAAGATGAAAACTATGTTCAACAACATGGAAGGTATGGAAGGGCTCCAAATTGTCATGAAAGAAGACTCTGACACGGGGATGCTACAACTTAAAAAGCACCTTGAGTCAAGAGAGATGGAATTCGGCGAAGGTGATGAAGACCTTGAGGCTCTTTCAAACCATAGACGTACCTTACTGCATCTTGCAGCGACTAGTGAAATAGCACGAAGTGTTCAGCAATATGCTATTATTAAGGTGAAGCCCAAAAATGTTAGGCGTGTAGTATCAGCTCTCGAGAAATCAGCGAGACTTATGCGACCAGCACAAAATCCTATTGATATAATTCTTGCGACAATGGGATTTGAAGGTGGTACTATGCTCACACAAGAAGACTACGAAGGTAAAGGTAAGAAACGTGAGCACAGTAAGATAGCGAGTGAAAATGGACGTATGCGAAAACGTGAAAGTGATAAAAAGGCGGAGCGTGAAAAGACTAAGAAACGTCCAGCAAAGAAAACGAAGAAAGGGCGACGTAGATAGATATGGCGGAGAAAAAGAAGCGTAACAAGAAACAAGAACAAAAAGACCTATCTATTGTATACGAGGTCAAAGAACCGTTTTCGTGGGATAGGTTTTGGGACGAGAAAATTCTCGCAACCTACAAAAAGTTTAGGCAATACCTTAAGGAGCGGGGAATTCTTAACTTCCTTATTTCCCCGTTCCAGTATAGGAACAGACTTATAGGTAAACTTGTCATCGTAGCGCTCGCGATACTGTTAGGTGTTGTTCCAAGGACAATCAACTTGATTAACGAAACTAAGGCGAGAAACGCTGCCAGTGAGATAGCTAGTATAATGAATAAGGTGTACACATCAAACGACATTACAATTCAAGCATTAGCATCGTCACAACACGATAAGAAACATATCTTAACATTCAAGATTACTGGGGACACCAAAAAAGGTGTACCGTCAACGACCGACGGGTATGATGTACTACTTACTCCGTGGAGAAACAACAGTGATGTAGAGAAAGTTAAGTACAACTACACAATAGTACCTGTGGATATTAACACGCGTATACTTGTGGTATATGTTGATAATTCTGAACAAAACGATAAGACAGGTATCTTCGGACTTAACATTGCGGTTAAAGACACCCCAATGATGAAGCAACCAATCGAAATCGTACTATCAGATAATCAGGAGACAAACGACCTATACAAAGGTGGAAATGTCAATCTGACAATACTCGCTGATAAGTTTGGAACAACTGAGAACACGAAACAGATTAGCACAACTAAAGAGAGCTTGGATAAGGCACTTAATGTGTACAAGATTAACGAAGAGCGACTCAAAGCTAGTAACATCAAAGTGAAACCAACATACGACGAAGTGAAACAATTTGTTGAAAAAGGATTGTATCGTAAAGATGTCGAGGATAACTCGCTAACTACAATTGTTAAGAGTGCTCCGGAAGCGAAAGTTCCAGTTATAGCTCGACCTAAGATAACACTTGTGGTTGACGGTAAGGAATTCACTGAGGAAGATTACCAAAATCAGACTTCGAAAGTGAGTAACCAAGAGATGGCTACAACGGAAATCCAGACAGTAATGTCGGAATTATCTGACATCATCAATAAGCTGAATGGGTTAAACGCCTATAGACATACTAAGTATAAGGAACTCTATGCGATGAGTAGAATACTTAACAAAGAGTATAATCCGACTGAATTCGGTGAAATGGTAAATGTTAAACCGTAGAAAAATAGGCTTAGCTTGTGCTAAGTCTATTTTTCTAGCAAAATTAACGTAGAAGACTTTACAATTGACGCGTGATGTGGTAAAATAGTAATATAAGTAAAGTGAATATCGAGAAAGGAACGCAATTTGCGAAAATTGCATGGTAAGAGAATGGATTTAATAACATATGCGGTTTCGAATAGACTTCAAGAAAATGGCGAACTGCTTACGTACATGGATAAAGACTCAATTCCGAAACATGTGGTGGAGAAGTCATTTGAGAGACTGATGAACGAATATTCGGATGAAGATGCAAAACTATTAGTTGAAGACTACAAAGCCTACTTAAGCGAAAATGTTGGTGTAGCAATCACACCAAAAGAAGACGGTCTACACGTTCGCGGGGAAATTAACGACGACGTAGTTGAAGTGATTGGACTAGTACATGGTAAATCACCAGAAGCGTTAGTTGAAGGATTAATCACTGACACGATAAGTGTTCTAAACCCTGAGCAAGAAGTTAGAATTAAGAATATTAAACTCAGAGATAAAGTCGTGCGACTACGAGAAGTGGTTGAAAACACAAGTGCTATTGTAGAACATATCGAAGGTATCGGTCGTGTGACATTTGAAGAACCTATTAGAGAAGAGATTAAGGTAGAAGAACCTGTTGAGGTGAAAGTTGAAGAGCCTATCGAAATCAAGGTTGACGAACCTTTAGAGGTGAAAGTAGAAGAACCTGTCGAAATCAAGGTTGAAGAACCTATCGAAATTAAGGTGGACGAACCTGTTGAGGTGAAACCCGAAGACGAAGAGATTCAAATCGACTTAGGTGACGATAAGGAACCGACGGTAAAAGTTAAAGAAGACGAGACACAAAAAGCATTACAAGCTGTGTGGGAAAACTTCTTGCACGATTTAGATAATGGAAACTTAATTGACACGCTTAACCTAGACCGAGACGCTATTGTGGCGAGAATGTAGAAAGAGAGGAGACACATCTAGACATGGCAAAACCAAAAGAGTTAATCCCTAATTTGATGGAGATTGGTGTTAAATTCAATCAAGTAACAAAAGGTGATTACGTAGAATTAGACGAATATACACTTAAAGAAGCAAAGAAAGCAAAAATCGAAAACGTAGTTAACGCAGAAGAAAGTAACCAAGTAATCAGTGTTTACGCAGCAGACCTGCTTAATACAATCACAATGTATGAAGATGTAGAAGGTAAGTTAGAAGATACAGAGCGTGAGGTATCGCAACTTAAGTCTGATAACGCTCAACTTCAAGAAGAAGCGACACTTTCTGAAGAGGTGACTGGAAAAGTTAACGGATTTGGACTTATTATGGACCAAATGGAAGAATCGTTAGCGGAAATAACAAAATCACACGCTGTCGATAGAGAAAATCAAGTACGTGCTGAACAAGAGCGCGACAGACTAGCTCAGGAGAACGAAGACCTAAAAGCTCGTGTTGAGCAACTTGAACGTCAAGCTGAAGAATTTGAAGCGAGATACAACGAATTAGACACGGCGTATGAAGAGTTAGCTAATGAGTACGAAGTGGTAGCTAATGACGCTGACCAATATCAAGCTGGATACTATGCTATTCAAGAGCAAGTCAACAACCTGATTAACAACCTAAAGGGTCATTTATCGAAAGCCGGTATGTCGGACTTTGGATTTGACTTTAAGAAATAAAATAATTGACTAAGACCAGCCTATATGGTACAATGAAAGTGTTAGGGAAACCTAATATGTCGGATGGCATCTCCTTTCGGAATAATAGGCTAGGCACAAGTCGGGAAAGAAAACCAGTTTGGTTTTCTTTTTTTTTAATTCGTTTGCATCTGTAGACGTTTTGTGTTATAATAAGGCTATAGAAAGGAGTTTTCGATGGCGAAAGTGAAGAAAAAACGACCACCTAAATCGCGAGTTCCTAAAGCAAAAGCTAAGAAAACGAAAGCGAAGAAGGGTAAACAGAAGAAAGCGCCGAAACTAACAAGACTACGTGTGCCAACCAATCGACAAGATAAGTTAGTAGACCTGAAAGTTACGCGCGGACATAACTTCTTATCGACGACAAAACCAGCACTTACGGAAATTTATCCGATGAGACAAGTGGAAGGGAATCAGTACGAAGTACTAGATAAACCTGCTTATGTGTCGACGATAATGAAACTAATTCTTAAGATTAGACAAACCAACGATATGTCGGAAGTTTGGTCACTAATTTTATGGAACATAAACCAACTTGACATTTTACCTCCATCAGTATCGGTGACATTTGTTAGAACTTTTGAGAAGAAAGACAATGATGCGATGAAAAAGGAGATTAAACGTCGAGGAAAAGGTGCAGTGATATTCACCAAAGATAATGCGGAAGACCAAGAAGATACAGGCGCAGCATTAGACCACGATAAGCGACTAGCACTAGCTATAGCTCGAGGGGACTGTGTAGTATCATTCGGGGCTGAAGCAATAATTACAGCACCTAACGACCAAATCCTAGAAGAAGCTGTTCAGGCAATTCAGGATTACATCAAAACGAATGATGAAACAAGGGGTCTCGAATACGAAATAGACATTAATAAACAAATGCGACCGTTCCTACTGTATGGGCCAAATAAACAAGCGGGAAATCGTGAAGTTTATTACGATATGACAAGTCATGATGCCGGTATTTCAGCACTTTATGTTGACAGTGGTGGGGACAGAGCTCCTGGTAGCGAGCTAGTGGGTTACTCTGTAGGTAAACTTATCAGCTCACACGCTGCGTATAAATTCATGAACTCACGAAGTCTATTTGTCGGAAACGATACGGTGAATAAGACGTTTACAATCGGTAACCAGGACGGAATAGATGAACCCTCACAAATCTATCTGGCAAAAGTTGCTTCTAGAGCATATCTATTAGAAGGTCGCTCGGTAACACACATAGTTGCTGACCATGCGGAGAATGCGAAACATTTAATGAATATGCCTCTATTTGAAGATAAGAAGGTATTCGTCGATGCGTCCCAAGGTAAACTTAATATACTTGAGCCAATTAGGACAAAAGACTTAGACCAATATCCAGAGCGTATCATCTCTAGGTTCGATATGCATATCGATAACATTATACAGTTACTGTCACAATTCATGCCACAAACTGGTTCGACAAACACGGATGATTTTGCGAATGCGACTCGTGAGATACTTACGAACTTCTTTGTAAATAAGAAATACTGGATGTACGGGGCGGAGGATAATATCGGCTCACTCAAGCTGTTTGGTATTCACGACCAGTATGCGACACTGGATATGTTTGGGGCTTACATTGTTAACGCTCAAACTACAAACAGAAACCAGAACCATACGCGAGCACTCGCACAACTTAATACGATAGTAAATAATCGTATCTTACCAACTATTCCGGCGCTTAAGAAAACAACAGACCCGGTAATAGATAGAATGATGGATACACCTTATAGGGTAATAGACCTTACGGGTATGGGTACAGGTTCACCTGACCTATCAAACCCAGCGCTAAACGTTATGATGATTACATACCTAAACGTAATTTTACCAGCGTTAGCTAGTGGGGATGTGATAATGATTCACGGTATGGATTCGATGGCTCAAATTGCGAAGACGATTACGAATATTCTAAGAGCCTCACAACGTAACTTGGATATTGTCTTCACAGAATCGAATGCGGATAAGGCAGATACAATCTTGCAGATTACAGATAGACCAATAGACTTTGCGATGGTTGACTTGTATGATAATGTGACGGATGTGCTACATGATAAATTAGACATGGACGGCGAATGGTGTGAAAAATATAGTCAAGAACCATCATCGTTCTTCGTGAAGTCAGGGCAAAGTGTTGACTTCATTAAACTTGACAACATAATATAGAGGGGTGATTTCTTGAAGAAAAAATTACTCGGGATAGTTACGGCTCTGACGATAGGTTTAGCGGGGCTTGGCGGTACAGCTCAAGCTGGTGAGTTCGACTCGCTTGACGTACCACAAATTATTCCGAATGCTTACAAAAAAGCGACTGAGAGTGCGGACGCCTCGAAAAATATATTCAAAAAAGAGGATGCGAGCGATTCCCAAAAAACAGCGCAGAAAAAGAAAGATAACATCAACGATAAAATGAAAGAAGTCTTCGACGCTGCTGGTTGGACAGCACCAACATTAATAGTTGGTCAAATATCAGGTTCGGTCTTTGATGCCTTTGGGGCGACTAACTCAACGGTTAACTTAAGTACCGACGAACAAGCTTCGTGGAAAGCTCGTGGAGTTGATATGACAAGTTATCAGGCGTTTGGTGAAGGGCTGACAAATCTACGAAGCCAATCTTGGGACAGGTCAACAAGTGAACTGAGTGTTGGAGCTGTATCGGACGGGGCGACAGAAGGTGCAACAGCACTTTCGACAGCGGGTCTTAAGTTCCTACAAAAGTTCAATCCGGCACCAGTTGTTGCTGCGTTTTATAACGACTCATATCTAAATGACGCTAGATTTGGTGGAGGTAATAACAAACTAGTGCAGATTGTTAACTCTAACCAGCACCTCAAAGAGGCTGTAACGTTCTTCGGTGCACCAACAGGTGCTGGAATATCGTTAGGGTGGCTTATCACAGCAACACTGATTATCGCTCGTATAGCATACTCATGTTTATACATACTGTTTGGAAATATGCGACATAACTCACCAGGAATGGTAATGAGATGGTCGATATGGAAGATAGTTGTTGCGGCAATTGGTATTCCACTTGGAGCAATGTTACTCTCAGAAGGATTAGCGACATTTAACGACGTGCTGAATGATAAACAAAAGTACGCTGACAATAAAATACTGTCGCAAAACTTAAATTTCGCCGACTGGTATAACTCAAACTTCGAAATTCCTGCAGGTACAACTATATCTGTAGATGAGAATGGTAAGTTCAAAATGAGCCCTGAAGCAATTAGTGCGATTAACTACAAGAGTTCACGTAAGGTAATCGGTAACGATTCAAGCTCAACAGAAGAAATCGCAAATCGTATGGTTGATATGGCTCAAAAAGATGGTAACAGAACTACTATCGTGTTCAACTCGATTTTCAAAGATAATGAGAAGGTTGCGAAAGCACCGTTCATTAAATTTGCTGAGTCGCTAACGTCTAGTGCGAAAGAAAAACCGAAGGAAGAGAAGAAGGAAGAGAAAAAAGACGGCGAGAAGAAAGAGGGAGACGATAAGAAAGAGGAGAAAAAACAGGAACAACCTCAAGAAGAGAAGAAGGAAGATAAAAAACCAATCGAGGAGCTCAAACAAAGCCCATATATTACAACCCAAGGGGTTCAGGCAAATGGTCGAGAATTCACAGGTACAGGTAATGGTGGAATGAGTACTCTTGCGGCATATAATTTCATGGTAACTGACTTTACGAAAAACGGAGCTAAAGTTCGTACGAACGTAGGTCAAGTCGACTTCCCTTCTATTGCAATCGGACTATCAGACGAGGTAGTTGATGCAAAAGGTAGTACTCAAGCACCAACACTAATTAGATTAATCGCTTTATTCACAGTTATGACTACAGCGGTACAAGTTATGGTTGGTATCATTTCTACTGGATTCGGCGCACTATTCAAAGGTGGTGGTGGTACGGCTCTAGGGTCTTCACGAGGATTCGGAGAGCTTATCGGAGGGGTAATCGCGATTACACTTGGTGTATTCGGACTATCACTCATCTTACAGTTAACACTCGTCATGATAGATATCTTGTGGGATGTACTCGCCGGTATATTCTGGAGTGACGATTTAGATATCGTAGGAGAGGCCCTCAAGCCGATTACGGATAAAGTCCGGGAAATCTGGCTTATCGGTGGTATACTAGCGGGACTTATGAAGTCACTTGCCTCATTCATAGTTACTGTTATGGTTGCTATGGCATTACCACGAATGCTTAAGATTCCTGTACAAGGTTACGGGGCATGGATTCAAGGTATCCCTGATACACTTGGAGAGAAAATGCAACTTTGGGAAAATAACTGGACTGGAGATTACCAAGCTGGACGAACTAATATGTCTAAGATTGGACAGAACACGAAAATCGGTGAACGTATGCGTCACGAGCGTAGTGAACGTCAATCACATAAACGTGAGAAACAAAAAGAGCGTGGTAAACAAGTTAAAGCCGGTCTAGGATTGGCAGCTGCGGCAGCAGCAACATCCATAGGGTCTAAGATAGCGGGTATCAACCCTGCAGATACATCTATGGCTCAAGACCCGAACAGTATCGACCAAAGTACCGAAGTTAATGAGGGTGGAACTCAAAACAATCAAACTGGTGATAATAAACAAGTTAACCAAGCTGCGTCAACAGAAAACATGACAAACAACGAACATGGACTTAGTCAGGAGAATACAGAAAGTGTGATGAACAACGACCAACATGATATGGTAGAGAATTCACAAAACGTAGAATCACTAAATCCGGATGGTGCGGGTAATCACGAACTTAGCGGGGCAGAAGCTGGAGCAATCGCTGGAGCTGGTATAATGGGTGCAACAATGATGAATGATAATCGTCAAACTAATGACTCGAAATCAATTAGTCAGCAAGCATCTCATTCACACACAACTGAGGGTAATAGTTCTCAAACAAATAACCAACAAGATGGTAATGCGAAGATTGATAATAAGAACCTGCAAACACAAAATAGCGAAGCGAAATCTGTGTCGAATATTTCACGTGGTGGTAACAGAGAAAGTACACAACTTAACACTGGTAACACAAATGCGTCAAATAAATCTGTAGCGACTAGCCAATCTAATACGAAGTCGAATACTACAAATACTGGACAAACAAAAGCTCAAGGGGCTCAAGCAGCGAAAGCTACAAAAGCACCAGCTGAACGTAAAGCTCCAGGTAGATTCAGACAGGCAGTTGGTAAGGGTCTTATGAACTATGGTGGACACACTACTGGTAAACAAGCTATGGCAGGATTAAAACACGCGGCAGCGTCAAGTGTGGGTATGGGTAGATTTACTCAACACCAAGCTCAATCGGCTGTTGAACAACGTAATGAAGCGTTGGTGGCAAATGGTATGAGAGTATCAGATAACCTAAACTTCATGGGTCCAGGTAACCGTGAACAAAGTGAAAGACGAGCTGAAGCTAAACTTAAGAGTCGTGGAATCATTCAAAGTAATGGTCAATTCACAGCTCAACACCAAGCTAGGTTGGATAGACAAGGTTCTCGCTCAACGTATAAAGCGATGGCGAATAACGACCGACGATTCACCCCAGCAACAAACGCACCGCAACCATCGGCGCGAACAACAACGAAAACAACTCAGACACATAGCGAACGAGCTAGTAGTACAACTAGAACAACTCGTAAGTAAAGAGTGTAGGTAGCCGTAGTCGCCTGGGAATAACCTGAACGTGAAAACGAACTACGACAAACAAAAATGAACACTTGGTGTTCAAAATAATTAGACAACCGAACATATATGTGTTATAATATATGCAAGGTATAAAACATAACAAGAAAGGAAACATTAAATGACAGCATTATTAGGTATGTTAAATGTTAAAATCATGGGTTCAGCGTTAGCGCAAGAATTCCTGTTCGGAGCTGGATGGAGTGCATTCAGAGCCAAAGCTGAAGAATACTTCAGACACGGATTAGGAGGAGACGGTGCTGCCGGTATCGGTATCGCAATCGCGGTAATCGGTATCATCTGTGCGGTAATCTCATTTGTGGTACATAAGTTCAATCCGCAAAGTAGAATGCCAGGTTGGATTACATGTTTAATTATCGGTATCGCAGGTGCTATGTTAATGGGTGGGGTAGAAAAACCAATCGCCTACTTAACGCAAGTTAAAGACTGGATATTCGACCTACTAGGTATATAAGGTATGAAAGCTCGAGAAATCGAGCTTTTTTTCTTGCATTTGATTTCGAAATGTGGTATAATAGAATCAGATAGGAATAGCCAAATTACATGGCACTATTAATACTTGAAAGGATGGAACTTAATGAGAATATTAAAACGAACAGTAGTAGCAGGAGCTGGTATTGCAGGACTCGCAGGATTAACGCAAACAGCACAAGCAGATACTGAGGTAGTAACTAATCATCTAGGTCAAGGTGACGGGGAACTTATCAAGGGTGATAAGTCCGCACAAAAAGCTGTGGATGAAGTGAATAAAGCTATCGAGAACCTACAACGAGAATTCACATTCGTAAAAGTTGAAGGTACTGGAAACTTAACAAAAGAGCAAGTTGAAGCTAAGAAAGCTGAGTTCAGAAAAGTACAAGCTCAACTTAACAAAATGAACGCTGTGGTACAAAACGCACAAGCTAAAGGTGTAAACATTAGTGGTGAGCGTGTAGTAACAACATTAGATGAGTTACAAGCCGTTGTTAGGGAAGCTAACAAGATAGTTAACGATGTAGCATCTCCTGAAGACACAGCGAGATTACAAGACTTAGTGCGCGAAGCTAATACACAAATAGCTAATGCTAAACGTGCTCTAGTAACACACGCTAAAGACGGTATTGTCGGAAACTTAGACGATATTCACCGTAAAGCAGAAGATGCGAAGAAAAATGGTCTAACAGTTGACACTACTGAGACTAAAAAAGCGAACGCTGTTACCGTATTATACGGTGCTTATCCAGAAATGGGTGAGTATCATTACAAGCGTTAATTGCTAGGAGGACCCTAAAGCCTTATTAACTGAAACAGAGTCTGAAAGGACAAATGGGATAGTTGCGAAAGCAGAAAAAATAATAAGGATGACCTATGGTGAAATAAAAGCACATCAGTGCTACCTGAGAAAATAGTGAACTGGTAGAAACG
>ERZ772956.1280-NODE-1280-length-17411-cov-5.387186_pt1 | contig 17411 bp, 16 predicted proteins | sample MGYA00580683_ERZ772956 | MGnify/ENA primary metagenome ERZ772956 (study PRJEB29015, sample SAMEA2738077) | human oral metagenome | biome: human oral; feature: human-associated habitat; material: saliva | place: China | collected 2212 ... | reverse complement strand
AAAAACAGGTAAAGATAAAACTTTTATAACAAATTTTGTTGTAGAAATTAAGAATCTTGATGAACTTGATAGATTCATAGAAGAACATTCAAAGATTCCGGGATATCAGCTCATTGATGAGGAAACGCATAAAGTTATTTCTTCTTGCGCGGTTGATGATGATTTTTGTATGTATAGAGACGGTTATATTGATTATGGATTCGTAGAAGACAAAGTATATTTCTATCTACGCGAGCTTCCACAACCTTTTTATGTTGACCATTTTTGCCAGGCTCCAGCTGATGATTACAAACAAACGTAGAAGGTAGTTGTTTATTGCGATGACCCAAATAACTGTGAATCAAACTTTAGAATGACTTTACGAGGTCCAATTGATATTAAACTAGACAATTCTGTTTTAAGAAGCTTTTCTGTTCAAAAGGCAACTTTAGACTTCAAAGAAACCGGTCATTTTTGGAGGTTAAATAAAATTAGGAACCTTCTTGTAGCATCTATAGAAACAAAACATCCCATTGTTTGGTGCTAAACATGCTCTTTAACAAGACACATGAGCCGTGCTATCTGGTTGTGGTCTGACATCATGCCGTCTAGAGATTTATAAAAAAGAGGGCCACCATCAGGCAGCCCTCTTCTCGTTTGCGCTGGCGAGAAGAACATTGCACTTGAACGATCTTCTCGCCAAACGCTGGTTTTTCTCGCTAGATGGTGAACTTAGTAGGTAGGGTTCTCTACCTCAACCTTGTCGACCTCCTGGAAAGGTGCAAGGGTTGAGACCATGACGATAGGCTCGTCGTAAGGGTTGTTGACGTAGTGGACCTCGCCGGGCTCAATGTGGATGAAGTCGCCAGCCGAGAGGGTGTGGACCTCACCGTCAACCACAATGTCAACCTTGCCCTGGAGGATGTGGAAGTTCTCCTCCATGATGTTGTGGTAGTGGGCCTGGAAATCCTGGCCTGGCTGGAACTGGACCATGGCATAGTTCATGCGAGGGCCCTTCATCAGGTACTTAGGACCGTGATCTCCGCACCTGTACTCAAAATCGTTCTCGTTGACAATAAACATCTTGCTTCCTTTCAGGCGCAACTTTTGATGCGACCAAACGTTCTTCTTGCGTGTCTCGCGGCGGTTACGTGCGACGCCCCTAGCGCTTACAGACCAGGTGCTCTCCACATGCTCTTGACCTTGCCCTCTTCTGCAAGTTCAAGCTGGCTCTTGTAAACATCCTTCCACTGGACATACAGCTGGTCGTAAACAGCCTTGTTGTCTGGGTTAGGGGAGAATGTCTTATCCCATTTAACAACGCGCTTTGCACCGTCGGCGATGCTTGGGTAGATGCCCACACCGTAGCCCGCAAGGACAGCGGCGCCCAGAGCAGTTGCCTCTTTGACCTTTGGGATGCGGACGTTCTTGCCAGTAACGTCGGCAACAATCTGTGCCCACAGAGAACACTTGGAAGCGCCACCTGCAAAGATGAGCTCGCTTGGCTCATTGCCCGTAGCTTCTTTGACCAGGTCAATATGGCCGCGGACGAGAAGGGCGGTGTTCTCTAAAATTGCGCGATAGAAGGTGTACTTATTGAAACGCTCTGGATCAAGCTCAAAGTTGGTGAACGTTGGGCTTGCGTGGATCCAGTGGATGTAGTTCATAACGTCACTGAAGCAGCAAAGCATACCGTGGCTACCTGCAGGAATCTCTGCAGCGTGCTCGTTCATGACCTCATACACGTCATCAATGCCGCGCTCTTTTGCTTCTGCCTTTTCTGCCTGGCAGAAGCCGTCACGATACCAACGCATAACCAGGCCAGGCTTGAATGCCAGAGCTTCGTACTGCCAAATCTGTGGAATAGCGTGGCAGTTTACACGGACGCGATAATCTGGGTCTGGAGTGCTCTTATCGGTGTTGAACTCGTACTGCCAGAAGCTGCCGCCAAAAACACCAGCCTGACCAGGCTCGCAAGCGCCAACGCCAATCATGCCCAGCTGGCAATCACCGCCGCCGACAACAACAGGCGTACCTTCAGCAAGGCCCGTCTCTGCTGCGGCGTCTGCAGTTACGGCGCCAAGGACTTCTCCGCACTCGATAACCTGGCCAAAGAGATCATCACGAAGACCGCACTCCTTTGCAATCTCCGGATCCCAGGTGCGTTCTTCCAAGCTCATGATGCCGGTGGTGCTGCCGTTTGATGGCTCAACCGCAAGAACACCAGTGAGCTTGTAAGCAAGCCAGTCGTTGAACATGCCAATCTTGGCTGCCTTGTTGTAGATCTCTGGCATCTTGTTCTTAACCCAAAGAAGACGAGGTAGAGCGCCTAGTGCATAGGTTTGACCACTCTTCTGGTAAATCTTCTTCTCAAGCTCTGGATCCATATCAATGAGCTGTTTAACCTCATCGACACTTCGGGCGTCAACGTTAGCGCATGCCCAAATCTCGTTGCCGTCTTGGTCATACAGAAGGATGCCCTCGCGCATGCAGGTGGTGGAAATACCTGCAATTTCTTTAGGATCAATAGAGGTCTTTGCCAAAACCTCTTTGATGCAGTCCAGAGCAAGCTGCCAGTTAGTAACCCAATCAAAGTCCATGCTGCCAGGCCAACGAGGGTCCTCATGGTGCTCCCACTCGCGCTGAGCAACCCCAACCTGCTCACCGTCAACACTAAAGAGAACGGCGCGAATACTTCCTGTTCCCGCGTCTAGTGCAAGAAGATACTTTCTCATCAGATCCTCCTTGTTTACGAAAGAAGCAGCTCAGCAGCGGTGTCTGAATCCGTGATGAGCACGTTCAGATAGCCGCCGTTAAGCACTGCTTTAATTGCCGTAACTTTATCTTTACCACCAGCAACGCCAACAACGTTCTTGAGCTGGCGAAGCTTGTCTAGATCGGTGCTAATGACGCGATCTTCAATTTCTGTCTGGATAAGATTGCCGTCTTTATCCATAAAGTGATTGAGGACGTCGCCGACAGCTCCCTGCATCTTGAGCACAGTGAGCTCGCCCTCGTTAAGGATGCCGTTGCGCAAAACGGTGGCGCCCTCAACTGCGGCGCCAATGCCGACCACGCTCATGTCTGCATATTCCGTCATAGTGGACACGTCTTGCAGGCTTTTCTCGTCAAGAAGTGCATCGCGCACTTGGCGAGAAGACACAACAAGTGGAGACGGTGTCAGGAACAGGTGCATGGAGTAGGCGGTGGTGCCAACGGATGGCAGGTAGTAGCTCACGCCGCCCGTAAGGCTTACAACGTTGAGCGACTCCTCACGGTTCTTGGCAAGAAATCCCAGCATACGGCTGACGGTATCGCCGTAGCCAATGTTGAGGTAGCCGTCCTCGCGCAGGTGATCGGAGACGTAGTGAGCTGCGCCCTGGGCAATGGATTGATTAATGGCAGAGCTGTCCAGGGGAGTTGGGACCACAAAAGCGTCCTTGAGGCCAAAGCGGTCAATAAGGAGCTGTTCTGCGGAAACGCGCTGGCTATCGTTCTTTCTGAAGCTGAACTGAACAATGCCTTGAGCGCGAGCCTCTTCAAGCAGACGAATAACTTTTGCACGAGAAACGCCCATGACCTCAGCAATCTGAGCCTGGGTGTTATCTTCCATGTAGTAATACCACGCAGCCTTGGTGGCTAGTGCATATGTCTGCTCGTCCATCCGTCCTCCAGTTGATACTTTTGTTTAATAATAAAACATTTGTATCTAACATGCCACTATGCATCATTGTAATTAATATCCACGTTAACAGGAATATATAATACAAATCAAATAATATCACGTAGAGAAATCATGGACTATTGTTCATGGTATAATCAAAAATACCACTCACGGCAGTAATAATACCGTTTGCCGTGGCGGTACTTTGAAGAACGTCTATTTATAGATATCTTCAAAGTGTGAGATTTTGTACGGCCGTTTGTTATTTTTTGGTAGGAGGTACTATGGGTGAATCTTTTGACATCGATATCGATGCCACTGACCCAAAGTCGCCTGAAGGAAAAGACGTGTGTGAGCAGTGCGACACACTTCTTTCTGTTCGTGGAATCAGAAAGTCATTTGGTTCCAACGAGGTATTAAAAGGCATTAACTTAGATTTGGCGCCAGGAGAGGTCATCTCTCTTATTGGTGGCAATGGCTCCGGTAAATCTACCCTTATGAAGATCATCATGGGTATTTACTCTGCCGACGAGGGAGAAATTTCTATCGATCGTCAGAAGGTTGATATCTCCAATCCTAAGGCCGCACTTGCGCACAGTATTTATATGGTTCCTCAGGAGCCAATGCTGTTCCCTAACATGACCGTTAGAGAGAACATCACCATTGGTTTTGAGGCTCCAAAAGCCGAGCTCAACAAGATGCTCGAAGATACTATGAAAGAGATTGGCTGGGAGCTTGACCTGGACCGCAAGGCAATGACACTTTCTATTGCTGAGCAGGGTATGGTTGAGATTCTCCGTGGTCTTATGCGTCACTCCGAGATTCTTATTCTAGACGAGCCAACTTCTGCGCTTACTTTTGACGAGGTACAGAGCCTCTTCAAGGTAGTCCAGGAGCTCAAGCAGAAGAACATCGGTATCATCTACATCACCCACCGCCTGGCAGAGGTCTTTGAGATTTCTACCAGCATTGGTATTCTGCGCGACGGCGTTATGGCTATGCGCGGTAAGGTGGAGGACTTTACGCGAGAAGATCTTGTACGCGGACTTCTTCCGCCAGACGCAGCAGAGATTAAGAAAGAGATTGCTGAGAGTGCAAATATTGATTACGACGCAGAACCAATCTTTGAGCTTGCTGAGTTCACTGGTTATGGTTTTGCTGACGTAAACCTCAATATTTATCCAGGCGAGATTGTTGGTCTTGCAGGTATCGTTGGTGCTGGTAGATCAGAGATGGCCACCACTATTTACGGTATGGATAAGGTTTTGGGCGGCAAGGTATTTGTTGACGGCAAAGACATCACCGGCAAGTCCACTAAGGATGTTATTGCTGCAGGTCTGAGTTATGTTCCAGAGGACCGCTTCAATGACGGTCTGTTTAGAATTCGTGACGTTGCTGAGAACACTACCAGTGCTCTGCTTGCAAATTCTTCCTTGGGTAAGCTGCTGCTTAACCGTAAAGAAGAGGATAGGGTTTCTCAGAACTACGTTGATAACTTCCGTACCAAGGTCACAGGCCTTGATCAGGAGGTAGGCGGTCTTTCTGGTGGTAACCAGCAGAAGATTGTTATTGGCCGCGCATTCTCGGTTGCTCCAAAGGTTGTTATTTTGGACGAGCCAACTCGTGGTATTGACGCTGCTGCTCGTGGCGATGTATACGCTGTTCTGCAGGAGCTCCGTAAGCAAGGTGTTTCTATTCTTCTGATTTCTTCTGACATGGAAGAGATTATTGAGCTTGCTGACCGTGCGTTCACCATGTATCAGGGACGCATTAATCATGAGTTCAAAAAAGAAGAAATTACGCAGGACAACCTCATGTCCGCTGCATTTGGATTGTAGGAGGTGACGTATGGATCTTGTAAAGCGCCTTCTCAAGGCTAGGGGACTGAGCAGCCTCGCATTCTTGATTGCTCTCTTTATTATTGTTGGTGCAATGAATCCTGCATTCTTGACGCCAGCAACAATTGCTGCCTGCTTTAACACGTCCGTTGTCTACACATTGGTCGCTGTTGGCGTGGCTTTCACCCTGTTCATTGGTGAGATTGACGTTTCTGTTGGTTCCAACCTGGGTCTTGTTGCTGTGGTGGTTGGCAGCATGCTGAGAGATGGAACTCCACTTCCCGTTGCTTGCCTGGTAGGTATTCTTATTGGTGTAGCAATTGGTCTGGTAAACGCCTGGGGCGTTGCTGTTATGAAGGCTCCATCGCTCATCTTTACCCTGGGTACCAACGGTGTTCTGCGCGGTATTGTTTACGTGTACACCAATGGTCAGTGGGTTGAGAACCTTCCTAAGGAGTTCAAGGACTTCTCGGCAGTAACTGGTATTGGTGACTTCACCGTTTACTATTGCGCAGTTATCGCGCTGGTCATTCTGATTCACTTTGCACTAACCCAGACCCGTCGTGGTCGCTGGTTTGCAGCAGTTGGCGATAACGCTAACGGTGCAACCCTGGTTGGCATTCCAGCTCTTCAGACCAAGATTCTGGCATACGTCATCTGCGGCGTTATGGCAGCTATCGGCGGCATCATCTTCTGCAGCCGTATTGGCTTTGTTACCCCAATGAGCGGTAACGGCTACGAGATGAAGGCTATTGCAGCTTGCGTTCTTGGTGGCGTTAGCCTGCTTGGTGGCGTTGGCTCCGTCCTTGGTGCAGCTGTCGGTTCCGTCATCATGGCATCCATCAGCTACCTGTTGGTCTTCATGGGCTTCTCGTCAAATTACGACAACGCAATTACCGGCGTCATCCTGATTGTCATTGTTGTTGTTGACGCCCTGCTTCAGCATCGCTCCATTGTTCAGAACAGGCACGCTCGTCTGAACGCACGTGTTTCTCCAAAGGCAACTTCCGAGGTACTTGCAGAGCAGATTGCAGACTTTGGTGAGGCAGCTTTGAGCCCTTCAGGAAAGAAGGGTGGTGTTCGCTAATGATGAAGACACTTAAGGGATTCTTGTCCAAGGGTCAGACAAGCTGGAACATGATTCTCATCGGTCTGCTGGTACTTGAGTTTGTCATTTTTGGTTCTGCTAACGCTAAGTTCCTGCGTCCAGCACTGCTGTTTACCAGCATTAACGATAACCTGCCCGTATTTATGATCTCGCTCTTTGTAACGCTTGTTATGGTTACCGGCGGCATCGACATCCAGGTTGCTTCCCTGGTTGGCCTCACGTCCATCACCATTGGCGTTGGCTGGCAGGACTTTGGTCTTCCCATCTGGGGCGCTGTAGGCGTTGCCTTTGTTTTGGTTGTTGCTTGCGGTGCACTTTCGGGCTTCTTGATTGCGTACTGTCGAGTGCAAGCAATGGTTGTTACCCTGGGTGGTAGCTTCCTGTACTCCGGTCTGGCGCTGCTCATCTCCACACTCTCCAAGACCGAGAGCTACCAGGGAATTGGCGGTTTCCCCGAGGACTTCAAGTTTGTATCTAACTTCCAGCTCTTTGGTGTCATCCCATTCCAGCTTCTTATCTACATCCTGATGCTGGTCATCGCATTTATTTTGCTGCACAAGACCAAGTATGGTCGCCGCGTTACCCTGGTTGGTGTTAACCAGAGTGCAGCTGAGTTCTCTGGTATCAACAGCCGAGCAGTCATCATGTCCACCTACATGCTCACCGCAGTTTCTGCAGTCATTGCAGGTGTTGTTCTGACCGCTTACCTGGGTACCGCTAAGTCCGATCTTGGTGCCGACCTTACCATGGATATCATCACCGCAGTTGTTCTGGGTGGTACACTTTCCACAGGTGGTAAAGGCTCCATTGTTGGTACCGCACTTGCTTCGTTTGTTATTGCGTTCTTGCGCTTCGGCTTGCCACTGTGCTTCAAGGTAAGCCCACAGTATCTGGATATTCCTGTTGGTGTCCTGCTGGTTGTTGTCATCGTTGCTCGATCGGCAGCAAGCGGAACAAATATCGGTACGTTTTTGAAATCGCTGCTTTCAAGCAGCAGTAAAGCCAAGGCATAAGCTTTGGGGAAATTGTGCCTTAGGCACAGACAAGGGAGGTTACCTATGCAAGAGATTACTCGTCGTGGTTTTATTGGTGCCGCTGGTATCACCGCAGTTAGCGCTGGCCTCGCTCTGGCAGGCTGCAATAATGATGGTGGCGAGAAGAAAGAAGAGACCAAGAAGTCCGAGGGTGGTAAAGACGTCAAGGGTAAGACCGTAGCATTTATTCCTAAGGTCACCGGCAACGCATTCTTCGAGTCCGCAAACAAGGGCGCACAGGACAAGTCCAAGGAGTGGGGCTTCACCGTTGACTACATCGGCGACGCAACTGCTTCCGTTTCCGCTCAGGTTTCCGTCATCAACCAGGCAGTTGCTAACGGCGTAGACGCAATCAGCATCTCCACCGTTGACGCAAAGGGCGTTTCTGACGCACTGAAGAAGGCAACTGCTGCTGGTATCGTTGTTACCACTTGGGACTCCGATGCTAACCCAGAGGATCGTACCCTTATGGTTTCCCAGGGTACTCCAGAGATCCTTGGTCAGATGCTTGTTGACATGGGCGTTGCTGGTCTCAAGGAGCGCGGCAAGGATCCAGAGAAGGACGAGATTACCTACGTCTGGCACTACTCCCAGGCAACTGTTACCGACCAGAACTCCTGGCAGGTAGCTGCTCAGAAGATCATCAAGGAGAAGTATCCTAAGTGGAAGAACGTCCACGAGAACTACTACTCCAACCAGGACGCAGAGCAGGCAATCACCATTGGTGAGGCAATTCTCGACGCTTATCCAGATATTGACCTGATTATCTGCAACGACTCCACCGCTCTTCCTGGCCAGCTCCAGGCTGCAGAGAACAAGGGCTACGACGAAAAGAAGATCACTATCACCGGTTTTGCTTCTCCACAGTCCATCAAGTCCTACTGCGAGCACGGCACCATCTACAACTGGGGCCTCTGGGACTGCGCAGTTCAGGGCGCTATGGGCTGCTACGTTGCAGCATTCCTCGCAGCTGGTAACGAGGTCAAGGTTGGCGACACCATCTCCATTCCAAGCATTGGTGATGTCAAGGTTGAGGCTAACGACTCCATCTCCGAGGGCGCAAAGACTGGCGACAAGAACAACGGCGTTGTTCTGCTTCCTGAGCGCCTTGTCTTCACCAAGGAGAACATGAACAACTACTCCTTCTAATCAAGGCGTAAGTTCACAGCTGGCGAGAAGACCGATCTTCTCGCCAGCTTATGAGGTAATTCAGCCGCAGAGGAGGGCGGTCCTCCCGGGGTGGGTGCCCAAAGAGGCGCGTTCTCTTACGAGGCGCGTTCTCCTGCGAGGCGCGCGCTCCTACGAAGCAGCTTCGCCAAAGAAGTCGCCTTCTCTGCGCGCTTTAAGGTTTTATTGAAAGGATTTTCATGGCAGATCTGGACGGATTGAAAGTAGCTAAGGATTATCACGTAGACACTCCTTTTGCTAACAATCAGGGATTTTATGTAAAGGGTGCAAACAACCTCGACTGGGGTATGCAGAAGCACCTCTCCAACATCTTTGATCCAAAGAGCGGCAACACTGTAATGTTCGCATTTGACCACGGTTACTTCATGGGTTCAACCGCTGGTCTCGAGCGTCTTGACCTGCTGCTTCCACAGCTTGCTCCTTACGTTGACTGCTTCATGGGCACCCGTGGCGCAATCAGGACCTGCGTTTCTCCAGAGCACGTAAAAGGCGTTGCACTTCGCGTTTCTTCTGGTTCTTCTATGCTGCAGTCCGACCTCTCGCACGAGGTTGTTGCTGTTGACATCGAGGATGCTATCCGCATGAACGCAGACTGCATGGCTGTTCAGACCTTCATCGGCGCTGATGGCCAGCTTTCCAGCATTGATAACCTCAGCCAGGTCATTAACGCTGGATTCCGCTACAGCATTCCTACCCTCGGCGTTTGCGCTGTTGGTAAGGATATGGAGCGCACTGGTCGCTTCTTCAAGCTTGCAACCCGTATCATCGCTGAGATGGGCTGCCAGATTGTTAAGACTTACGACTGCGAGGACTTCGAGGAAGTTGTTGCAGCATGCCCAGTTCCAATTGTTGTTGCTGGTGGTAAGAAGCTTGCCGAGCGCGATGCTTTGCACCTTGCATACGACGTTATCCGCAAGGGTGCACGCGGCGTTGACATGGGTCGCAACATCTTCCAGAGCACCCATCCTCTGCAGATGGCTGAGGCTGTCCGCATGATCGTTCACGAGGGCGCAACCGACGCTCAGGCATGGGAGTTCTTCGAGGACACAACCCACTAAGAGCGTAACGAGCGCGGCGTTGCTGCAGGTACGACGGGCGTGAGCCCATACGACCTCCAGGCACAAACGCGCTGTTCACACGTGGCTCTTTCATGTGGCGAGAAACACGCTGACCTTGAGCTGGTAATCCGTAAGGATTACCAGCTTTTTTCTGCATCGTTGACGTTGACTTTAGGCTTGGCGTGCAAAATAGTGCGGTTTTGGAAGGTCTTGCTGAAGAATTGCTATGTTCCTGATCAAGATTGCCAGGCAGCCAGGTGGTCACACTTCCTGATATGCATCTTTATGCATAAACTTCATGTAATATGCTTAATAATGAATAGGAATATATAAAGAATTTAACTATAGGTAAATTCCGTACGTAAGGAACACACCTATGACAGATATTCTGCTCAATTACGGCCATATTACACATCAAATGAAGATAATCTGCACGTTTGAGGTATTTTCAGTGTAACGTATACGTCTTTTTGACAGATTATCTGTCATAGGTGTGTTGTGGAGATCAGAAATTTGCCTTGTGAGCCGATGGCGAGAAGCCCCGATTTTATCGCAAGTCGGATACCTGCGATTTTATGTGATTGCATATTTTATAAGTTCGGAGGTTTATATGAAAAGTTTCATGGCAACTTTTGGGTCGCACTTGAGCCACATTAAAGATGCATTTAAGGGTCATTGTCATTAGAATCGCCATGACATTCGTAGAAATTCAAAAGATATTTGAGCAGCTATTTGTAACCCTTCCCGGAAAACTTAAATCAGCTTAACAGGGATTTAACACCCCTTCTGTTGTACTAGAGCCAGGAGAAGGGAGTATCTATGAAATCAAAACAATCTTGTGGTTGGAGCTGCCGCCTACGTGTCCTGCCTATTCTATTTTTGCTATTAGGATGTGCATTTGTAGTCTATGGCGCTTCTCGCGGAGAGGTTCAGACCGTATTGGGAAAAGCGGTACGAATCTGCCTTGAGTGTGTAGGTATTGGTTAGGTGACCTGCGGTGAAAGTGCTCTCAGGGATAAAATTTCTTGGAAAGAAAGTGCGAGAATTTATCACTAAAAGAGGTTTCGTGCAGGCATGCGCAACCTTTCTAACCAACCCTCACCTAACAAATTTTGCTAAGGGAACTATCTATACTGGTCCTGCAAAGTCAGTCTGTGTCCCTGGACTTAACTGCTATTCTTGCCCAGCAGCTACGGGCGCTTGCCCTATTGGAGCATTTCAGGCAGTAGTTGGATCTTCTAAATTTAGCTTCTCGTATTACATTACGGGTATTTTGATTCTCATTGGAACTTTGCTAGGCAGGTTTGTCTGCGGATTTCTTTGTCCATTTGGCTGGGTACAAGATCTTCTCCACAAGATTCCATTCCCAAAAAAATTTAGCACTAAAAAGCTCAAAGCCTTGCGCTATTTGAAGTACGTCATATTAATTGTACTTGTCTGGGCTCTACCAGCTTTGATTCAAAATGCTGTAGGAATGGGAGAGCCCTATTTCTGTAAGTATGTTTGTCCACAGGGAATTCTTGAGGGAGCAATTCCGCTTTCTTTAGCAGACGTCAGCATTAGGGCAGCTCTGGGCACACTTTTTACGATGAAGTTCAGCATTCTGGCAACTGTCGTACTGTTGAGTATCATGTTTTATCGTCCTTTTTGCAAATGGATTTGCCCGCTCGGAGCTTTTTATTCTCTATTCAATCGCATCTCAATTTTGCAGTATCGAGTTGACGAGAAGACCTGTGTAAGCTGCGGAAAGTGTGCGCGTACATGCAAGATGGACGTAGATATTACGAAGAATAACGCAGCTCTTGAGTGCATTCGCTGCGGAGAGTGCATAAAGGTATGTCCTGTTCATGCGATTGATGCAAAACTCCTGTTAATCAACAAGAAAATTGAGCAGTCGGAAAAGGTTGCTACAGCAAAGCACTTGGCTGATCTACAGGCGACAAGCTCAATAAAGTAAGTGTCATAAAACGTGTATAGCTACGTTTCGTACGTAGAAAAGACAGAAAGGACTATGAAATGAAAAAATTTGTAACAAAATCCCTGACGTATGTCGCTGGCCTACTTATGGCAGTTGCGCTTGTTGGATGCAGCGTTGGTGGTACTGGCAACACAGGCACAACAACCGCTCCAACTGCCGAGCAGCAGAATTCTGCTGCAGTTCCACCTGAGGCAGCATCAAAACTGCATCTCAAAGATGGAGATACCTTCCCAGATTTTAAGGCAACAGATATCACTACTGGCGCTACCTATGACAACACCGTATTTGGACAGAATAAGGTCACTGTTCTGACCTTCTGGTTCAATGGCTGTACTGGCTGCATTCAGGAGATGCCAATGCTTCAAGAACTTGCTGATACCTATAAGGACAAAGGTGTCAATGTCTTGGGTGTTAACGCCGAAGCCGCATACACGGACGACGCTAAGAAGGAGGCTGTGAATATTCTCCAGAAGCAGGGCGTTACCTACGGAAACGTCGCTCTTGATCCTCACAGCGATGGCGGTCACGTTATCGAAGGCCTAACAGCGTTCCCAACTACTATGGTTATTGACCAGAACGGTAGACTTGTGGGCGATCCAATTACCGGTGGCTCCAGCAAGCTTCAAGGTAGCGAACTTCAAAAGCGCGTTGACCAAGCTCTTGCTCAGTCAAAGTAGGTTATAGAAGCATACATACCGCTCACGGCACACGGCGAGAAGAACTTCTCGCCGTAGGGTTCAATCGGTTAGCATTTGAAGTGTTGTATGAAGTACGCCTGGACTAAGTCATTTGAGCTTGGTCCAGGCGCACTCTAATACTTGCAAATAGCATCAAGCTGCATTTGAAAGGGAAGAATTGAAAATCCTTGTAGTGGAAGATGAAAAAGAGCTTCTTGCCTCTATTGGAGAGGGGCTTGAGCTGGACGGTTATTACGTTGATCTTGTCGACAATGGCACTCAGGCTCTTGAGATGGCTCAGCTTGAGCAATATGACCTGATTCTTCTTGACCTTAACCTTCCTGGTATCGATGGGCTCGATTTGTTGCGTACACTACGAGCGGAGCACTCAGAGACTAAGGTGCTGATTCTTTCTGCGCGTTCATCGGTGTCTGATCGCATTGTTGGATTAGATGAGGGTGCTGATGACTACCTTATAAAACCCTTTGCGTTTGGTGAACTCGAGGCCCGTATTAGGACGCTCCTGCGCCGCGAATATACACATGGAGAAGCGTCTTTGACGCTGGGAGAACTTCGGTTTGACACTACAGCTCGACAAGTTTTTGTTGGAGACGCTCAGGTTAATTTCACCAAGAAAGAACTCGCAATTCTAGAGTATCTGATGCGACATGCTGGAGCGGTTGTGAGCAGTGAAGAGCTCATGACTCATGCATGGGACAGCAACGTGGACTTATTCAGCAATTCTGTGCGTGTTCACATCTTTTCGGTACGAAAAAAGTTACGAGAAGCTCTTGGATATGACCCAATTTCTAACAAAGTAGGAGAGGGTTATTGCTTTAAGAGGGACAGCGATGACTAAGATAAGTGAAGTAATCCCAAAGCCAATGCGCTCGATACGTGCCCAACTCACTCTTCTTATGGTGGGCTTATTGGTGTGCTGTTGCGTTGTTTTGACCTGGCTTGTGTATCGCTCGACTTCTGAGCTGCTGGAACTAGCTGCAGCCAACGCCATCAATCAGGGAGCTCTTTCTATCGTTTTGGATGTAGATGCTATCGAACGCTCTATTTTGTTTGACGCGCTGGGTATCTTGCTTGTTGTGATTGTTGCAGGAAGCTGTGTAGCTTATTTTTTAATAGGCCACTATACCAAGCCAGTTCAACAACTCTCTGCTCACATGAAAGAAATTAGCCCAAATACATTGTCTGATTCCATTGAAATTGAGGGCGGTGGAGAAGAGATTCAAGAGCTGGTTAAGTCATTTAATCAGATGATTGAGCAACTAGATGAAGCATTTGCAATGCAGAGGCGTTTCTCGGCTAGCGCAGCTCATGAGCTCAGAACGCCAATTACCGTACTGAGAACCAAGCTGGATGTTTTTAAGAAAAAGAAACGCGAACAGCATGAATATGACGAGCTTGTAACTACGATGGAGACATATATTGACCGCCTATCTTCCATCATCACTGACCTTTTGGAATTTGCGGAGACATCTGAGCTAGGAGAGGTTGAGGAGGTTTCTCTTGATTCAGTAATTAAAACGGTCGTGGATGACCTTGAATCGGTTGCTCAAAATAATATGGTAAACGTGCAGGTTAACGCACATTCTGATACACAATCTGAGGCACAGACCTTTATCGTTAAAGGAAATACCAATCTGCTATATCGAGCTCTTTACAACCTGGTTGAAAATGCCATTCGTTATAACAATGAAGAAGGTTCAGTTAACATTACTCTAGAAACCAGGGGTCAAGAAGGCGTGATCATAATTGCCGATACAGGAGTGGGCATAGCTCCTGAGCAAAGAGAGCTTATTTTTGAGCCGTTCTACAGGGTGAATAAGTCACGATCCAGAGAGTTTGGCGGCGCAGGCATTGGCCTCTCGCTGGTTAAAACCATCTTAAAGCGACATGGAGCTTCCATCACAGTCTCTGAAAACAACCCTCAGGGTTCTGTATTTACAATCAGAATTCCACTGGTAGACGCTGTAGATTCCGATTAGCACTTCACATACGCCGCCGTTTGGAGATAAGACGAAATGCCAGCTTATGGCGAGAAGTACAATGGCTAGAATAGTTCTTAGCACATAGATGCCCTAGTGATGAAGGGGAGCCACGCATGGAGTTTATTCTGGATACAGCTGATCTTGAGGCTGTTAAGCAACTTGATGAGCTTTTGACCATCGATGGAGTTACCACTAACCCTTCAATTATCACTAGAAGTGGCAAGCAACCTGAGCAGGTAATCAAGGAGTTCGTAGAGTATCTGTTGCCTGAGCAAAAGTTCTTTGTGCAGGTTGTTTCAACTGACTATCAGAAGATGCTGGAAGAGGCTCGTTATATATGCGGCCTTCGTCCCGAGAATACCTACGTGAAGATTCCTGTGACTCGCAACGGATACAAGGCAATTAAGCAGCTCAAGTCCGAGGGTCTTGGTGTTCTTGCAACCGCTATTTATTCCGCTGACGAGGCATTTTTGGCGGCCATGAATGGTGCAGATTACCTGGCTCCCTATGTCAACCGTATGTGCAACTACGGTGATGGTATTGGCCAAGTTTTTGATCTTATGCAGATGTTAGAAACCCACGAGCTGAATTCTAAGATTCTTGCTGCATCATTTAAGAATACTGAGCAGGTTCATGCGCTCATCTCTGCTGGCATCGACGCGGTCACCCTTCCACCTGATATTGTCTACACGATGATGGATCATCCGGGTACAAAGATTGCTGTTGATGAGTTCTCTGCTGCATGGCACGAGGCTTACGGTAGGGATACGCTGCTGGGATAGGTTTAAAGAAAAATAAAGATTTATTTAAGTAAGGACCTAGACAAAATGTTTTGTCTAGGTCCTTACTTTGTAGATTTTAGTAGTGCTGCCAATACTCCTTCTATTGATTCAGTTCCACTACTCTTAACAAGACCTGTATCTGCGACTTCAAATAGAGCTCTAAAAATAATTGGCTTTTCAGCATCTATCGAGTCTGATCCATCTTTGAAAATGAGAGCTTGGTAGAAGCGGGTAAGAGCAGCGCGTTCTGTACAAACAATTTGTAAATGTCTACATGACTGAATTTGTTTGATTAAGACTCGAATAATATAAATAACAAACGTTATAGATGTTAAAAGAATTGCAGCTGGTGATAAAATTGAATAGTCATGCGGAGCTTTAAGTACTTCTGGAATAACGACTCCAAGAGTAATGATAAATATGACACTGACAAAAAGAGTTAAAAAAATAAGTAATTTCGTCTCTTCATTATATTTTTCAGCTTGTTCATTCCATAAACTTTCTGGAGCTTCGAGCTTTAGTTTTTCTTTGTATGCAGATTCCAAGCTATTTAGAGATTCTCGCTTACGTTCAATTAGCTCTTCAACTTCTTGTATTGAGTTTTTATTTGCGAAGATTTCACCTTGAATTGTTTCTAAACTCGATTCTAAAATAAGTTTATGAGAGTGGACAGTTTCTTCAGAAATCTTGTCCCAGCTAATTTCGGTGTCAAGAATTAGATCACGAAGACAATATAGGGATGCAATATGCTGATATGCATACCCTGAATTAAGGTAATTAAAAATATCTTGAGGATTATTAATAAGTCGAATGTAGAATTTGAGAGAAGCGTCAAGTTGAGACGTTTCGCCTAACTTACTTAGATACCTATAAGAATATTGAATAAAGTCTTTTATTTGCTCTATATTGTTATCTTGAATGTTCGGTGTATAGATTTCTAAAGATCTTGAAATTATCTTCGTATTATCTTCAACTTCTTCTGTTTCAATTGAGGATAAAGTGCCTAATGCAAGTTCAGATAATATGTCGTTTAGTTGTTCTATCTTGTCTTTTCTTCGATGCTTTGAAGCTTTTTCGAAGCCAGATCCTATTTGCTTTTTTATATTTTTCCAGAATAAAGAAAAATCAATAAGACCATATTTTGAATCAAGCTGAGACCAAAAAACTATATTTTGATCTACAAATTCTTCAAATTCAGCAAAATTGCAATTGATTTCGTTATTTTCAAGTGAATAGTCACTCGAGAAATAAAGAGTGATGTTGATCTTTTTTCTGAATAAGTTATTAAGGGTGTTTTCACTTAGTGACATCCTTCTCCTTTCGTTGATATTCTTGGTCAGAATAACTTTTAGTCAGGAATATATGAATTGGATATCCACCGGCGGCTACAAAACGTCGGTGAAAAAATCTACTACAAACTGACTTAGATTATGTATATAAGTCAGACATAGGGGTATAAGCAAAACCGTAAAGCAGAAACACGGTATGTGTTCACGGTTAGCTTGTGCCTCTTTTTAGGTCATCTACCTGTGGGGTTTCTCGCCAAACGGAACACGTACATAGGAAAGGATGATTCACAATGGGTAAGATTCTTGGAATTGACCTGGGTACTACAAACTCAGCTATGGCTGTCCTCGAGGGTGGAGAGCCAACTATTATCGTAAACGCAGAGGGAGACCGCACAACTCCTTCCGTCGTCGGCTTCCGTGCTGACGGTGACCGCATTGTTGGTAAGGCAGCAAAGAACCAGGCTGTAACCAACCCTGTAAACACTGTCTTCTCCATCAAGCGTTTCATGGGCCGCAAGTTTGACGAGGTCCAGTCTGAGATCAAGACTGTCCCTTACAAGGTTAAGGCTGGCACCGATGGTCGTGCAGTTGTCGAGATTGACGGCGTTGACTACACTCCAGAGCAGATCAGCGCTATGACCCTTGCAAAGATGAAGGCAGATGCCGAGAAGTACCTCGGTGAGCCTGTAACCGACGCTGTCATCACTGTCCCAGCATACTTCAACGACGCACAGCGTCAGGCAACCAAGGACGCAGGCAAGATTGCTGGCCTCAACGTTCAGCGTATTGTCAACGAGCCAACCGCAGCAGCTC
>ERZ772956.1276-NODE-1276-length-17435-cov-2.991024_pt1 | contig 17435 bp, 24 predicted proteins | sample MGYA00580683_ERZ772956 | MGnify/ENA primary metagenome ERZ772956 (study PRJEB29015, sample SAMEA2738077) | human oral metagenome | biome: human oral; feature: human-associated habitat; material: saliva | place: China | collected 2212 ... | reverse complement strand
AACGCATACCGGTTCCGGGTTTACATGACCAAGGATGGATACAGGGTGATGGGAGCCAACAAGATGGTTGTGGTGAATTCATTCAGCGATGTTCTGATTTACATCAAGTCTCACGGCTGATAGTTAGGGGCTGGCAATAATGCCAGCCCTTAACTATTACCTCATTATTAACTAGATATTCGTTTAATTATCGCAGTGATCCAGTTAACACCATTTCGACTTGACCGTCAGGTAATGTTGGCGCATTATTAATACATGAACGGGGCGGGACGGACCCGCTGGGAATGAAAGGAACTGAGATGGATAACTACGGATCGGAACTGGTCGGCAAGGGGGCCTTGCGGTTCTACGAGGAGGCGGGCGTCAGTATTCGTGTGACTAGCCTGACGGGACGTAGGGGCATCCTGTCTTACGGCGGCGAGGAAGTGTATGTGCGTCGCCTAGGGGCGCGGAGTTGGGAGGTTCGATCGGAGGGTCGGACATATTCGTTTGGTTCGCAGTGGGAACTACTTGCTTGGATTGGAGACAGGCTGTGAAAATTAATCCGATTAAGATTGAAGGCAATCGTTGGTATTATTCGGATGATGTTTACATTAACATCTGTGCTGGATACTACGAATTGAAGGGAAGACACGGACACATTCGTTCATTCAATAATATTTATGACGCAATAAATGGTGCACTATTTCAGGTTAGGTCCTCATCGTGAGTTACGTGCTTATTGGCGAGAATCAGGAAGATCGGGAATTAACTAAAGGGGAATATGAATATTTGTTAGACGAATTGGTTCAATACAGATTGGCTAAATACTTTAGAGAATTAGTTCGATGAAACGCAGGACACATCACGGTAATGGTGACGACTATGTCATTCTCACTAATTGGAAAGTTTCTAATTTTCTTGCAGACCGCTTAATTAAGGGCTGGAATGTTCGTTATTATCCTGACACTAAGCGCCTTCATTATTGGAAAGGTGATAAGTACCGAATCGTAGACATTAGTGTAATTGCAAATACAAAGACGGGACTGGAATATGACTAAGGGAATTACGCTTACTCGTAACGGGTATGGGAACTGGTTTATCAAGAACACGGGTTACAATGAAACGCCTGAAAAGTCTGCAGCGTTGGTTAGGAGTCTGTGCTGTGCCGAGAATATTGTTGAAGCCTCCGACGACGAATAATGTAAAACGCGTTTTGCGCCATTGGGGTATGCGTGAGTGTTATACGCCCGGAGGCTGTAATATTGTGTATTGTGGATATACAGCATTTCGTTTGATTAATGACTATTGTATGGAAGTGTGGAATCCTTTCGAGACACAGAGTGGCGTCATTAATTATTACGAGTCACTAGAGGAAAGAAACCTAGCCCTTTATGTGATGGGTTTGGAAAGTATGGGAGTTATTTAATGTATCATCTTAGGGAGTTCGCTGAAAGTCTTAATCTGCCCGATCAATTGCCGGGCTGCGACATTGCAGTTCGCTGTGATCGAATTCTAATTGACGCTCCTGATTTTCGACTCGATCTTTATGGTTGGCCTGATAACCGTGTGGTGTTTGCGAATAAGGTGACTGGGCAGAACACCATTAAGCGATTTGGTCACAACGGGAGAGATAAGTGCCGTGAGTTTTATCTAAACTGTCTCGAGTCAATTGGAGTGGATTTGACAGTAGTTGAGTGAGGATATAGTTAACCCCCGGAAGTGGTTGGTTCCTTCCGGGGGTTAACTGTTTATTATGGGCGTTCTGCGGTGCGGGCTAGTCGCTCCCAGGCGGCCCAGGTTTCTGGTCCCCATATGCCGTCGACGGTGACGTCGAGTGCGGCCTGTAGAGATTCGATGACGCGGTCATGTGCTGCTTCGCTGGCGTCGCCCCAGATACCGTCGGGCTCTGTGCCGATGACGCTCTGGGTGTATGCGACGCCCCAGGGGAACTCTCGTCCGCCCCAGTTGCTGGCCTTGATTACTGCGCACATTCGCTTTTCGGTGTCAGTCCCGAGAATGTTGTCTTGTACGGCGCCGAGAATTCGCTGAATGTCTCGAATGTCGCCGCCAGTGGAAATGGCGGAGTTGTCGTCGACTACACGAATGCCGTAACGGGCCTCATCCATATGGCGCTCGCGGCGCGCAACGACTCCACCATTATCCTGGGGACCGCCAATGCCCCATGTAGTGTTTCCGTCAATGCTGTAGAAGACACCGGCGGAGTTGGGGGGCTGTTCCACAATGCCAATGTGCTGCGCAATTCCCTCACCGTCGAAATCGAATGTGATGAGATCGCCTGGCCGCACGTCCCATTTGTCGATGAGCACGCCGCGCTCGCGGGCCTGCGCTTCACGTCCGGGGACGTAGGCGCTTAGCCAGTTAATGCCTACCTTAGCGAGGATGTAACTTACGAACATGTCGCAGTAGGGTACGCCGGACACACCGAAACTGGGTGAGCCGGTGACCTGTGCGTACCAGCGCCCATACTTGGTTCCACTTCCCTTGTCGGCCCATCGGGAGTATCCGATTTCCTCCTGGGCTGCGGAGATGATTTGTGCTCGGGTGGCCATTAGGACGCCTTTCCTCGCGGCGTGTTAGATGCTGCGACGCCGAAGAATGCGGCGAAGAGGAAGTTAAGGGCGCTAATCTTGTCGCCGTCAAGAATGCCCCAAACTCCGAGACAGACAAGGACACCAACGCATACGGTGTAAATCCACATACGGTATGCGTCGGGAATGAAGGGGGGCTTGGGGGACTCGTGCTCACCCATTGTTTTTCTCCTTGAGGTAGGAAATGATTTCTTTGAGTTGACGGTTTTGCGCGTCTACGCTTGAGCCGCCGTGATTTGGCTTTACGTGATATTGAACGTCTTTGAGTTTGTCTTCAATATCTTCAAGCCGGTCTAGTACGCTGGGCATTCCATCTTTCCCGTCCCACGCATTCAGCATAGTGGATAAGTGATCCATGAATAGCGTTGCTCGGTAGATGAAACGCCCCGCAATTGTGATTAGTGAAATGACGCCGAGAATTAGGGCAACGTCAATCGTGGTGGGATTAATGTGTATCATCGGACAAAGATTTCAGCGAACATGTTTCTGGTCTCGGGAGAGTCGGAGAAAAGGCGCCCCTTTCGGTATGTGCTGCGCATGATGCTAAGCACCTTGTCTCCGTACATGAGTAGTCGCTCCCCCTCTCGCAGGTCTGAGACCTTATAGGCCCATCTTACCCTATCCCCGCGGGGCTGGCGGCGCTGAGCGAACCATGTGCCGCCGTCGATCCAGATGGAGACCTCGCCGTCGGGACAGCGGAGGGAGAACGCGTATTTGGCTTTTCCGGTCTTTTTCATGACAAAGTCGTCATAGTTGTCTGCGAATTTGTTGGAGATGGAGTAGTCGGCATAGTCCTCGGCGTAGTTCGTGATGAACGAACCGAAGCGGGTGTGTGCCACTTCGGACTGGAATTGTTCGCTGTTGACGAAATCGGTGACAATGAATCCGTCAGCGTGACGGCTAATTCCTTCCTTCGGTTCAATGTGAAACCTAATGAAGTAGGGGTTCATAATGCTTACCGCGTTGGAAAGCATGAGACAACGCACCCGGTCTTGATAGCGGTCTACTGTGGAATAGAAGTCCATGAAGACTTTCGCTTCATCGGGGAGGTACCTCAGCGACCCTTTATCAATAATGAATTCATCGAAGATAATGGTGTAGACATTTGGGTACGCAATCGACTTATTCGCTTGCGCAGTGGAAAGGGGAATGAAATATCCAATGGTCTCCCATTTCTTTCCCACCTTACGCTGCGCATACTGTCCTTCTACGCGGAATTCCTCATCAGGAAATTCATGCTGAATGTCAGCAAAGAAACTGTTACGTCCCTTGAGTTCAGTCTTGTAGCGCCGAAGGTAAATGAATTGCTGTCCCTTGTTGATCGCGTTCTTGATAACAATTTTCTTGGCGCCGTAGGTCTTACCAAGACCACGGGCGCCCATAACCATGTTAAACACGCCCGCATACGAGAGCACATTAGAGAAACTATAGTAGGAAAATTTCTTTTTCATTCGTGACGCCTTACCGTCCACCAGCGAGTGCCAGCGAGAACATCAATAGACTTAGTTACTGGACCATAATGGGGATTGCCGCCGTGTCCAACAAGGGTGTTCGAGTCTACCACCATTTCAACGTGGTCAGTTTCCGGATAGTAACTACCCGTCGACTTCCAGGCCATGACAATCATGTCCCCCGGCCGCAACTGGGCCCGCTCAGCGGCCGTCATGGCTCCACCACGGCGCGGAAATGGCTCGGCCCCGCGGAAGTATTGATCGCCCGTCCAAGTGCCAACAAAAGTATTAGAAGTTGCTTTATAGGCTGCATACATTAAACCACTGCAATCCGTAATACCAGAATTGTCAGGGTCTTGGCGGCCAGGACATTGACAATAAGCAAATTTACCCAATCGGGCCATGACCCATGCGAGTGCCGCTGCGCCCTTGCCGGAGCCGCCGGGCGCGGGAGTTCCGCCGCCCCCACCTCCCCCACCAGCGTTGGCGGCAGGATTTTGACCGACAATTGTTTGCTGAATGTCTTTGAGGTTTACTTCCCACAGATTATGACCTCGGGAATACATTTGATAGTTGCCGAACTTTGAACGAAGCGTAAGAATGCCACTGTCGTCGGCACTAATAATCAGTTTCCCGCCAGACACGTTGACCGTCTGAGTGTTGTCGCCAACACTCCCACCATTACCGGGTGTATTTCCTGAAATACCCCCCTCGCCAACTCCGCTAGTGTCTTTTCCGGCAATAATATTCTTAGCCTGGGTGTAACGGTTAGAATAGCGGCCGAGTACTCCGTTAGACATAATGTCGGAATACATTTCCTCAAGACCACCACCAGAGTAGTTACTGGCCGCTTGAAGGGCGTAGCGAGGACCCTGATGGTATGCGACACACCAGAGAATAAATGCGTCCGTATCGGTCTCGGGATTGATCCCATATTGCTTAGCAACAGTGAAATAGTTCTCAAGGTCCTTGACAATCTGGTCACCCTGAATATCCTTGCCAGCATTAAGCAACGGCTTAAGACTATCCCCCACAGCGCGCGAGAGATAGTAGGTGTTCCACGACGAATCGGACTCAGGCACAGACTCGAGCCGAGATCTAAACCCCGCGTCCACTCGTCCATACTCGGCCGCGTGAGCGCCACGCATGCGGTTAAGAATCGCCGCAGCGCGAGTACATACCACTGAGCAATTCCGACGGTAATCGGATCGTTGTAGTTGATCGCCGAATAGTCCATAGACGACTCAACCTGACCAATAGCCTTAATCGCAACTCTCTTGGCTGTTGCGTCCCATGCCATAGTTCCTCCAACAGAAATAGCCTGCCCCAATTCTATCGGGGCAGGCTACTCCTGTCTACTCACCAGATTTTGTAGGTCATGTTTACCTGATAGGTCTGATTTGCTGAGAGAATATCTCCTGCGTAAATTCCTCCTGTCTTGGCAACATATAGGTATTTATATGTCCTGTCGTTTCCAATAATGGTTGACATGACGCCATCGTACGGGCGCGCCCACCCAGGAATACTCATTAGTCGACCATCGTATCCAACATTATTTGTGCCAACCTTGAATGTTCCTTGAATATAAACCCAGTCCCTATCGCGTTCGCATGTGAGATAGTTATAGTCCTTTGCCACAGTACCGTCAGACAGCGTGTGCAGAGCCATCGCCGGAGGGTTGAACCACGACGACCCACCCTTGAGCCACACCTGAAAGAGTTCCTTGACGTGTGTGTACCCCGAGGCAGTCATGTGCACATTATCGGGCCCCTGGTCCCAGGACTTGGCTTGCTCGTCTCCCCAGTGCACCCAACCACGAGAGCCCTCGCAGACGACGGCGCCGTAGGGCTTGCCCGCATTGACGACCTCGAATGTTCGGGAAACACATGAGCGCGCCATCTGCACATACTCATTCAGCGAGGACTCGTTAAAGATAACCGGGAGCACTCGAATGTCTGCGTTAGGGAAGTACTGGCGAGCAAGCCTGAAAAAGGTTGTCGCCTTGACTGCCACAGAATTCTGCGCTCGAATATCGTTCAGTAGATCAATCACGAATAGGTACTTAGTTCTGCGGCGCTTATCCTCAGACATTCCTTGCTTGGCATTATCCAACTGTGTCAGGAAATTATTGTCAGACGTCGAAGTAAACCCGCCGCCACCAATTGCGTACACATTAGGGTTAAGCCCCAACTCACGACACAGAGTCTCAGTCCAGCGGCTTGCTTCAATCGTGGCATTAGACGAACCAATGACTACCCCCTCAGTGAGTTTAGGGTCCTCGAGGAAGATATCGTTAGCCTCAGTCTTCGTGTAGTAGGCAGGGAAACGATTGTCGAAGTCTCTGCGCTGTTGATCCAACTTCCCCTGAATGTCTGCCTGAAACTGCGTGTTCTGGGCCTTGAGCGCGTCTCCCCACGCCTTGGTCGTGAGCGTAACCCGCTTACCGGCAGGCGACTTAAGTGGTGCTTCAATGTAGTTGCCGTCAACTTCGCGGAATTCAGCGTCGATAAGTCGTCGCTTGAAGTCCTCGATTAGTGACTCGAGCGCAGTTTTCTTTGCGTCAAGTTCCTTATTCCAACCTGAATGTGTCTTCTCAACCTCAGTAATGAACTTGGTGACTGTCTCATTCAGTTTGGCGATAATCTTGTCCTGTTCCTCACCAAAGGAATTCGTGAACGTAATAACGTCAATAACGCTAGAGCGAATTCGCTCAAGCACATCAATATACGTCAGCCCGTCCCGATAAGTGAATGGGGTAATGTTGTTCACCGATCGCGACTGGACGCGCCACAGTGCCTGGTCAATTGACCCAATAATGTCGTCACCAGTAGCCATAATATCCTCCAAATCCTAGGCCGTAGGTAAAACCGTTAACTAGTCCTCCGGGAGTGTGGGGCATATCCGTGTCCCACAGCCCCATAAAAAGTTCACTCAGTTCTGCAATAACTAGGTCATCCACATTAAGTAGTGTCCCACGATAATCGGCGATAGCCCGAGCCTTGGAGCCCGAATAGCCCCACGACTCCGACCGCTGATTGTTGTTGTAGTTGCTGGTCGAAGACGACGTGCTATCCGACTCATTACGAGACGTGGTGTCACCTGACGTGCTCGCATCGCTGATACTCGTAGCATAGTCCCCATCACCCGCAAGCCGAGTCTGAGGAGTGTCTGAACCCACGGTGCGTCCCTTGGACTTATTGGTACCACTACCACTACCAGTCTGATGGTTGATCCCAGAATTCTGGGACGTACCGTCCTGGCCGGTCCTGCTGTAATGGCGATTCCCTTCAAGCGGGTCCGTGTTTTGCAGTTCAGCCAGATACATTCGATTATACCGAGGCATAATCAGTTCCATCTTAAGGCTTAGCCGCCAAATGAATATATCAATTGTCTCGTGAGCGATTTCTTGAAGCCAGTAAGTCTTCTTAATTCGATCGTTCAGAGTCTTTCGATATGATTCGTCGAAAATCGGGTAGTCGTCAAGCCCAATATGGTCGTTGGTTAACTTAACAACGTCACGAAGCATTATCGTTGTTACCGACATTGTCACCCCCATAGGTTGTCAAATTTGAACTAGCAAGATAGTCGTTAAGGTTTGGTGCTGCATTGTCGTCTACAGCCCAATAACATGACACGTTAAGACCAAACATCTCATTGATTTGTTCACACGCCAACTCGCGCGGCTTCATAAACGACTCACGAGACGCGAGCACCTGACCAGAATTAGCGGCCGCTTCCTCGACTACCATGCGCTCACGCTTTTCAGAATTCACATTCATAATTCCAAGCATTGTAAGTGCCTCACCCCAAATCTTGGACTTAGACTCCATATGCTTGATCGAGGAAACAGCACCCGCACCAGCATTCTGGTTAAGGGGAAACACGCCAATCGTGTTGGCAAGATTATCCATACTCATATTCTCAGTGCCCCACACAACGGGCTCACCATCGTAAATCTTAGAGATGAGATTCTGGATGGTAAGGCGCTGGTCCTGCGAACACGCGACAATCATCGGGTTACGCTCATTCAACAGATCAATTTCGATTGTCCTGTCAATCTGAGCAAGCCGCGCAGCATACGAAAGCACAACGTCGATTTCTGGCTCCCGCACCTGATTACCCCAAATACAGACAGACTCGCTTGCGCTCACCTCACGAGAATAGACGCCGTTTCGAGTGACACGATATCCCGTGGGATTATCCTGAATGTCTAGGGGACCTGAAATTGTTGCAGGCATTGCCATAAACAACTCGAAGAAACTATCGAAATAGAAAACCGAATACCCGTTATTGAAGATAGTTGCTTCAATAAACCGGGGATCAATTCCGTTAGGTAGCCCCTCCCAGGTGAACCGAGAAAGACACTTTCCCATTAACTGACGACGATACATATGTTCCAACTGCATCTGCCGTGCCTCCGACGAAGACGGGGGAGATGCCATAATTTTCTTGTAGATGCCGTTAAGCACATAATCCTTTTTATTCACTAAGGGTCACCCTAACTGTCTTGTCAATCCGATTGTTGCGAACGTTCGTATTACCAATTCTCTGCGGAGAACGCCATACGGTAACACCCTTTTCAAAGATTCCCCTAACGCTGGCCTTGAACCCCTCAGGAATAGTCGTGTCAACCAAGTAACACTCAGCCATCTTCCAATACGTAAATTCAGTCATGAGACTAAGGGTCTTCGGAAACTTAATCCAAGTATTCATCAAGTATCCATACCTAAGCCAAAAATCACCAATGCTACGCATAGCGGCCGGCGAGACGCTCCTAATTCTAGCATCAATCACGAGACCATTGCAGACACATATCCTGACGTCTGACCAACAACGGACGGAGGAATAACCTGCATGTCCTGACGTTGACCGTTAATTGACGCGATAGCCGCCTCATAGTCCCCATTAGCCGCGAACTGAGCCAATTCATAATTAGTATCCCGCACAGTTCTCTGCTGCTGCTGAGAAATCTGTGAAGCACCACTAGCCAACTGATTCTGAATATTCGCCGTCGACTGTGCCTGAGAATTATTAATCATCGCAGAAACACCAGCCGTAGCCGCCTGTCCAATACCGGCACCGGCCGCCGAACCATTCAGCCCCATAACCCCGCCGAGTGCCGTCATAGCGCCCTGAGTCGCCTGAACAGTAGCCCTCATATTGTTATAGCGCGACTGAGAATCAGCCATAGCAGAATTACCCCACATAGAATTCTCAGCCCCAGCCTGAGTCGCAGCAATACCCGCATTAGCAACATCACGCGCCGCCGTCGCAGCACGCTGAGCGCGCTGCTGCTGCCACTTCGCGTTATTCACCTGAGCCGCCGCAGTGTGCGCCGACGAAGCAAGTGCATTCAGCGAGGAATTGTTGACGGCCGAGAATGTGGGGAGAGACGTGTATCCGGTACACATATCCCAGCCCTCACCATACTCGTTAGTCACCTTACCTGCACGGCGCTCAACAATCACAGATTCGGTGATTGTGTTGTAGTCCCGGATAGTGAAAAACAGGGACGGATTAGGTGGCACAACATGGGCATACTGATTAATGTTAATTCCCGCTGTGCGGATAGACTCAGGGCGAAATTCAACAGGATTCCCTGAATATGTTGTCAACTCAACAATACAGTATGGCGATGTCACAAATTTCTTAAGTTCCCGATATTCCTTAGGGAGTAACGAAAGAAATTCATTCCTAAAACTAGCGTCAGTCAACGAATAATTGCGATTAATGTAAACACTATTGTCGGATAACCATGTCCACGTTCCTTGTCCTGTTTTCTCACCAACCTTAACTTTATCGCCGGCATTTAAGTCAACAACATCTTTAGGGACAATAGTAATTGACCCAATTCCCTGCGCAACCCAGGGGTAATAACGAAGCCCCTCCATACCGGATTTAAAATTACCTGCGGTGCACGCATAAATTTCGGTACCGTTAGGGATTCCTTCAGTTCGCGAGGAAGTGGCCATAGATACGCGGGGATTGTTTTCGTCACCGTAACCATTATTGGCGTCAAGTTTTGTTGTAGAAGTAACAATCACAACATAATCGTAATTATTAACATCTGCCAGCAATCGCCGGTAGGTTCGGATAATTTGGTGCTCGGAGCCCATGTCCAGGCCCTCAGGCTGGGTCAACCAGTTCTTTCCATAGTTGTCGAAAGAATCAGTTGCAGCAATTCCCATGTGTCCGCGCTCAAGATAACTGCGACCAAAATTGATTCGCTGGTAATAAGTGGTCCAAACGTCTAGTTGAAGTGTCAACTGTGTTGTGTTAGGTGCAATATAGTCAATACTAGTGATAAAATAGAAAAACACGCTAGGCGTGTAGCCTTCAAAACCAATGTTGTTAACAGGGCGTCCGGGATTCTCTACCATCACATAGTTGTACTGATTTGCCTTAGTGAACGGCGTGGGAATGCGAATCGGCTTACCCTGCGCAAGATAAGTCATCTGATTAATCTCAACCTTATGAAGATTGTTAAACGACTTGACATAGGCATAGGGCGTGTGGCCATACGACTTCCAGTCAACAATATCCCGATACGTATTGTCGAAAGGCACATTAACCATCGTGATAACACTGCCGGCAGACCATACAGAATAGTCAAACGACAAGCCCGCTCGAGTCTCGGGTGGCATTGCATAAATTTCTGACATGTCGTCCTCCTTCATGTCTAAGCATAGCAGAACCGGGCGCCCTAGTGGACGCCCGGTTCTAATTTAATTCAGATATTACTTCTTAACCTGAATACTAATCTCCTTATTCAGCGGCTTGTTGCCATCCGCGCCCTTAGTGTCAACATTCACACCAAGCGTAAGGAAAGCCTCAGGCTCGTCCGGTCCGATAGTAAGAACACCATCGTTAGAAATCTTCGTTCCCTTAGACTTGGCGTTCTTGAGATACCAGTCAGTAGCGTAACCCTTATTCGCGGGCGCCGTCTTCCACTGAATACTGGCCTGACGCACCGCCGCGGGCGGCATGATCGTCGACTGAGTACCATCCGGCCTACTCACAATCAGGGCGCTAATCTCCGCATTAGTCTCAGCCTTAGGCGTCACCACAACCGTATTCGGCTTAGTGCCGAACGCAATAGCCGGGGTAAACGGCGAAGCGCTCATAACCGACCAGTGATGCAGCCAGAAATTATCATACAGACCCTCAGGGTTAGAGATACTCCGGTTCTCAAGCAGAATATCCTTAATCACGAAGAACTGCTTGCTAGTCAGAATAGCCGACGTATCAGCCATCCCCAGCGCCTCACCTGGAACAGTGATGATGTGAGACGGCGCCTCAGCGTCACTACGGTTAAACGCGGCGGACAGAGACGTCACGTCAACGTTCGCCTTAAACTCAGGCGTCGCAATAAGCACTAGGTCCTCGGGGCGGGCAAACGAGTGCACAGGGGCGCTGTTAAATGCAGGAGTCGGGTACTGCATCTTATTCGCAGCAACCCTGAGCGCCTTAAGCGCAGCGTCAACCTTAGCCTTATCCGGCTCAAACGAATTCATATCGGAAATCTGCATCCGATAGAATCCGAACTTATCATCAAAGGTCTTAAACAACTTAGTCATACTAAGGAACTCAGACCACTGGTCAGACGAAGCGGCCACGGCCATAATCTGAGAAATCATCTCAGAAAGGCCGTTATCCGAAAGGAAAGCCCGACGAAGCACGTCGCGGTTAACCGTGATCTTGAACTTCTCCTTGCGGTTAATCGTGTGGAACGCGCTCTTGGACGGCGGCGGGGCCTGGCCGAACACGTCACGCTCGAGGTAGTCGCGCTGCTCCTCATAAATGGTGGGCTTGATAAAGTCAAGGTGGACTTCCTCGATAGTGTCGCCGAAGTTCATCATGCCCTGCTTGAAAACAGCAAGCGGGTTCTTCCACGAAATATCGCGAACAATCGTGGAACCAATTCGGTTAACCAGCGATGACATGAATTCGTTGCGAGTAATGTTATCAGACATGATTCCCGCAATGGTTTCCTGAATGTTCGCCTTAGTGGCCTCAGGAACCATTGTCTGATAATCCATTCGAGCATCGCTACGAATAGCGTTAAGAATATCAATATTTGAAGTGTCGTCACGCAACTGTGGCATAATCAATTCCCCTTAAATAGTTCGCTAATCGACTTAGGTTTCCAATTGGAATCGGGAACCTTGTCATTCCCGGAATCGCTACTAGAAAACAATCCCGAAAGTCCTGCGAGAGTCTTTCCAGTACTCGCCGCGGCTTTCCTGTCAATCCCCATACCGTCAACTATAGCATTCCCGGCGTCCTTAGCGGCCGCTCCCCCGAGATCAAGGGCGGCACCGCCAACGTCACCAACACCCTTGAGGACCGCCTTAGCGTCATCCTTCGTGCTCTCCGCCGCCTGTTTCACGTCATCCAGGCTCATCTCCTTAGACGCCGGAACATCATCCCCAGCGAACGGATTACCTGTCTCCCTGTCCGTGGGTGTTAATTGCTCACCAAGGCGATTCTCAAGTTCCGCCTGCAATGCAGAAACCTTTTCCCCGAACACGTCCGTGAGATGCTTCCAGGCCGCCTTGGTGTCCTTGAAGTGGTCAACATCCGCAGGGTCCTTAGGGGCCCCTTCAAGCATGTTTCCATCATCGGGGGAAACGGCTTTCTTGTCCCCATCGCTGTCGCCGGGGTCAAAGACATCATTACCGGTCATGCCGGATTCCTCGCGCTGCTGCGGCGTGAGGTCCTTAGCCGCCTTGTTCCGTGTCTGAGCATCATCCATGGATTGCTGCGGATCACCTTCAACGCGCCGCTCAGTAAGCGAACGTCCGCCGTGCTCAGCCTTATCCTGTTTAATGGATTCAGCGTTCTTGGCGTCAACCTTGGCCTTATTGGCCTTTCGCTGCTCCTCGTTCATGGGGGAGCCGTCGGGGTTCAGCCCCTTAAGCGCATTCTTCTCAGCATCAGATAGTGCCATAATTCCTCCTAAAACGGTAGGCTAGGAACCTACGTTCCTAGCCTACCATAAATACCCAATCATCCGAAAGCAATCCCGAGGGCTGCTACCCAACTAAGCCGGGCCCAGTTCATTAGGTTGCTTCCCGGCAATTAGTCGGAAATTACTTGCCGGACTTGGGAGCATTCTTCGCCAGATACTCGATAACGGCCTCAGTGACGATATCCGACTCATCCTTGCGCAGAAGCCAGTGAGCCTCAGTCAGGTCCGCCTGAACGGACTTAGGAAGACGGAACTTAACAGTGCTGTGAGTAGAAACAGGACGTGCCATGATTACCAACCCTAATCAATCTTCAATGTGAATGTTGTATCTCGGAGGACTGTGCCCCCAGGAACCCTTACAGGAATCAGTTTACCATTCCATGTGCCGCCACGCAACATGTCGTCTAAAGTCAGTGTGGCGGCTACGTTGCGGGGCATTCCCGCAATGTGTACGTCAAGTTTACCATCAATTTCCTCTGCGTATTGCTTTGCTCGAATGTAAACAGATTTTGTGAAACAACTCTCATGCTTCCAAGCGCCCAGTTCTACAGGGTCGACCCACAATGAATCCGGGGGAGTGGTGGGGCCGATGAGATGTAGAGAATCGGTATCGGCATATGCGAATGTGTCATAGTTATCTTGCGCTGCACTAATCGTTTTCTTCCGTGCGTACGCTGTAATAAACACACCCATTGGCGTATAAACAGGGTCCCGCATTTCAGGTTCATTCATTACCAGCGATACGCGATTATCTTTCAAAGTAGGGTGTTTTCCAGTAATATCGGGATTGGTTGCAAACTTTCCATACAAACTGTTTAGGTGAAGTTTAGCAATTTGTCTTAACCCGCCAGTACTATTCTTTTTAATTTCCATAAAATGGTCAACATATTTATCGAAAAATCCGTGTGAACCGCGAAACTCGAATGTGCCGTTCCACGAATAGATTTTTAAGTCATAGTGCTTTTTCCATAATTCAATGTCAATATTTGTTGCTACAACAGTTGTAGGTTCTTTTACTTCTTCTAGGTATTGTGTTGGATTAAAAGAAAGATTCTTTTTAATTTGGATGCAAGGAATGTGGTTTGGTTTTAGTTTCGCTGTAAATGTGATTGAAGCAATGTAAAGTGGTCGATTTGTTCGCGGGGCACCATCTGAATAAATCGGATCGCCGTAAGGAAGTAGTGCTGTTCGCATTACCGATGGATATAGCGAATTGACGTCATACACACTCCCCTTTCCATTCAGTTGCTTCGAATAACGCGGGTCTGCGTAAGTAAATCCACCGCGATATGCTTTGCGTATTTCGCCGTCAATTTCTGGTGAAAGAATTGGGAATCTGCGAATAAACAGTTTTCCCGTCATTTTCTTGTATGTTGCAAGCGAATCGCTACCCGCCGTTAGTTTAGTCATCTTTTCTTCAAACTGAACTTCGAGTGCTTGAGCAACGATTGCTACATCGTTTCGTTGATATCGCTTTTCTTGCTCTGTAGGGATGTAGCCTAATGGTCTAGGTTTTTCATAATCAATCTCAAGTTTCTGGTCATGCAAATTAAATGCTTTAGCGATTGCACTGACCGACATTGGCAATTTCTTAAATGAATCTCGGAATTCAACCCTATAACCAGTCTCAAAAACAACTGTGATTGAATAATACTTACCCATCCTAGAAATCAAAGAAGTGAATTCCTTAACCCCTGGGTTTTCCTTCACCCATTTATATCCGTGCTTCAACAACCAATCAAGAATGAATGTGCCATCAAAAGCAAGATTATGGAAATAAATATGTGCCGCGCGCTCAGAAATATGAGACATAAAACCGTCAAGTGTAATTCCGTCAACATAATTCTGAAGTTTCCCAACCTGAATAATGCCCCAAGACCAAACCCGACAATCATCCTCAACCGTCGTCGTCTCAAAATCTGCACAAAACGAAGGAACTTTCTTGTGGCTACGCCTAGCGCCGGCCCTTGCGGGTCTTGCGCTTGTTGATTGGCGAACCACTGAAATCATCCTCCGGTTTAATCTTAACTTGCTTTATCTCTTTAAGTAGAGATTTAATACTAGAGTCGGCTTCCTCTACGTCGTCATACCAAAGATCGTAGCCCGCCCTCCGTCGATCAAAATATCCTTCTTTCGCCGCTTCGTACATAAGCGAAAGTTGGTTAGCGAAATCGCCATTTACAGTCCACATTAACCACAAAACATCATCAGGAATGTCAGTAAGAATATCGAATAATTCCGGGTCGCCAATAACGTCAAGCATTGCAGCAATCTGTTGTTTAGCGGCAGTCAATTTCTCTTGCTTTGCCGCCTTGCTAAGGCTATCCAAAACAACGTTCGTTTTCTCACGCATTGCTTCGGCAGACTCAAAATTCACGGTACGCTTATCAGGGTTCATTCTCTCAAGCGCATAATGCGAGCCGCCGGGCAAATAAGAACGAGACGGTCTAAAGTCTCTAATCCAATCGCCCACGGTAACATCGCCTAGGTAGGGCAATTTAGTTCCCGCTACACTGCGTTCATAAGCGTCAATATCCTCATTATAGCGACGCACAGCATCACGATAACGACGAACATCTTTAGCAGAAATGGGATTACCTTTGCGGTCAGAATAATACCACACGCTATCAGAATTATTAAACTCACTAAGACGCTCAAGTTCCCTCGCTGCATTCTTCAACGTCACCTTCCCAACAGCCGACTTACCCAAAGGATCATACTTCGTCCCACGAATATCCGCCCCATCATCACTAGTCGCCATCCTATACATCTTACGCACAGCCCGGTCACGCTCAACCTGCAACAAATCACGCGCCCTATCCAGGTCAGAACGTCGCTGTTCCCTCGCGCTCGCCTTAGCCGACTTGACCTTAACCTTACCCTGTTCCTCAGACAAAGTATCAGGCAAGGGACTAAAATCAAGCCCACCAACAAAATCCCGAATATCAGCCGCAGTATTCCGAACATGCTTCGCACCACGCTTAAAAGACCGATAATGCTTACCCCAGTGCGACTTAACCAAACCAATCACCCCCTGCCCCCTAAGGGGACAGGGGGCAACTAGTATCCTACAGCGTCCGTCAGGCCAGCGTCACCGTCGTGTACTCACGACCCCGACCAGACTTAGCAGACCCAATCTCAACAGCCACCGGCTCCGGCCACGACTTAACGTCACCCAGAATATCCACAAGCCGCTGAATCTGAGCAACAACCGTCTGAGACGAAGTGCCGTAAGCGTTTCCATCCTTGTCAATCACCGTGATAGCCCGACGAGTCTCAACCTCACCAGTGTCCGTGTCAACCACGTCATCCTCAGTAATGACAATGTCCTTAATCTCGATCTTCTTGCCGCGCAGTTCCTTGAAAGAAACAGCAGAGTTCTGAGCCGTGAAGAAAGCCTTCTTGCCAGCAAAGTCGTCAGAGAGAGAGGAGTAAACAACAGCCATGATTTTTTCCTTTCGTATGGCTACTTTCGGTTCTGTTCAATTCTGGTATTACCCGCCCAGCCGGGAATCTGTTAGAAAAGTGTTGGCGAATCAATATTGTCTGGGACCAATATAAAGTCCACATCTGTTAATGCCATGCACACAATATCGGGCGTAGAAACTTCTTCCTGAAAATTGAGTGTGTGTTCTGGGACGCTAAGTGTGTGGCTATATGTACATGAAGGGGATCTAGTTATTGCCACATTGTATCTTGTTCCCTGAATCTTAAAGATTCTCGTGTGTTTATTTGCTGTTGCATAGCGGGAAACCAAAAACCGTTTAGATTCAAGTCTATCAGAATACGCCCTCACGTAAAAATCATGATCAATGTGAGTATCCCAGCCAGCCACAACAGAGCACCACCCATCTTCGACACGGCCTTAGCCGCAATCATACCCCCAGCGACACCGACAGCAACACCGCCCGCAGTAAGCCTACGACCATGATCCCGCACGTCACCACAAGAACAAACTTTGTCATTGCCAACAGAATTGTATCGTTCATATTCCTCGTATCCCATTTCTTTGTCGATCCAGATAAGTTCGTCATTAATGTTTTCCCACATTATACATCATATCCAAACATTCGCTCGAATTCGTCGCACAGCTTATCAAGGTCACCTTCATCAAGATACACCATTCCATTTACTGCGCCTGAAATCATAGTATATGTTTCTGTGTTTGCATTGTAAAACCATTCCACGTAATAGCCTGGAACCGTAGCGCGAAAGGTGTGCAATTTGAAGTTAACGCTAGCGTTGAGCACTTTGAGTTTATGCACAATCATAGGCTCAATATATATCGCGTTACTTGTGAGCGAACGACGGTGAAAATCATTGAGCGTAATCCGTGATCTTGCTGTAAGCATCTCGGTTCCTTCCATTCCTGCGGGCTAACCCCGCCCGTTCATGTATTAATAATGCACCCTAGTTCTCTGC
>ERZ772956.1270-NODE-1270-length-17491-cov-4.219718_pt1 | contig 17491 bp, 17 predicted proteins | sample MGYA00580683_ERZ772956 | MGnify/ENA primary metagenome ERZ772956 (study PRJEB29015, sample SAMEA2738077) | human oral metagenome | biome: human oral; feature: human-associated habitat; material: saliva | place: China | collected 2212 ... | reverse complement strand
TTTTAACCTTTGTTTAAATATTATTATAACTTAAACATATTCAGTTATTTATGACAAAGTGCGACAAAAAGGGAATATGTTATAAATATACTGAAAATTAAATGTTAAAAGAGCATTCTGTAAAATCTCGTATATTGGCGTAAAAACAGCTAACTGCGACAAAAAGGGAACATCTTTTCACAGCTATTTATATACTATCATAAGTACAACATATACAAGTAGTTATAAATAGATACGACAAAAAGGGAATATGTTTTGAGTAAACAATAATAAACATTATAATATATTGATAAGAAGGTAATTATGTACAAGTGCGACAAATAGGGAGGTTTTAACAAAGTCTATAGTAGACAGAAGTAGACTTTCGTTGTCGGTTAATACTTAAAGTGTAGGGCGGTAAAATTGGCTGTATCTTCGCAATCATAAAAGAGAAATTTGGTTATGACAGAAGAGATAAGATACAAAGGTTTTACGGCTCACGGTTCAGACTACGACTGCAGCGACGGAGAGTTGGCAGCCGTACTCGGTTTAGTTCCTGACAATGTTAATGGAAATGGAGGCGTCAGCCTCTCTCCTGTTCAGCGTGCCAAGACATTGTTTAAGTTGAGAAATGCGGACAGCGCGGTATTATTTGCGCATCGTGGCGACAGGTTTACAAACTACATCGTTATTGATATGGGTGGAACTTCTTTACAGGGCAGCAAGAATAATCTGTACCGCTCGGGGCGTTTGTCTTGGACAACCAATGGCAGCAACTTGTATGACTTGTATGATTTGGGCAGTGATGGTTTGTATCAGGTTGCTGCACTTGGCAATACGCTTATGCTGCTTACCCCGAAGGGGGTGAAGTATTTCTTGTGGGAGCAAGCAAAGAGCACCTATAAGCCTTTAGGCTCTGAAATCCCTGACATATCAATTCGTTTTGGTTTACAAGGTTCATTGGAACGCAGCGACAAGTTGGACGTGTCGATTGTGAACTTCGATGAAAACGTCAAGAAAGCGTGGGAGCCTTTCTTAACCGAAAGACTGAACGGAAAATCAACCTTGCGTCTGAAAATCAGGGAATCAGAGAAGAAAGAGATAACGGATTACGTGCTGGGCTATGTGAACAAGTTCATAGCGGAGAACTACGAAAAGAACGGCAAATTTATCTATCCTTTCTTTGTGCGCTATGCCTATCGGCTATATGACGGCAGTCTGACAAAGCATTCTGCGCCTATTCTGATGATTCCATCAACGAATTGTTCGCCTGCCTGCGTCGAGGAGGGTACAAACTTCTACAAGGTGGGCGATAAGGTTTTCTTCGAGGAAAAGAAAGTGGACTATCGGATTGTCGGTATGACGTGCGACTTGGACTATATGGTGCAGAGCGATTTAAGCAAGCTGAAAGATTGGAAAGACATTGTAAAGTCGGTAGATGTTTATGTGTCTGCTCCAGTTTATACCTACAACCAAAATGGCGATGTGGAGTATTTGAATATTACGCCGATAAGTTCTTCGGATATGAGGAATACGAAGTCTGCGTGCAGCTTGGTTGGCGTGCAGGAAAGCGACGAGTACAGCGAGTGGGATTGGTACGAGGCTTATGGTAGAAAGTATCAGCCGACTATAACTCCTCCCAATGCCGATATTATGTTTAAGGCTAGCTTGGAGCTGCCCAAGGTGTCTTCCAAGACGGTGGTAGAAAACATTAAGACGTGCCGCGACTTCTATTTGCTTAAAAGTATCAATATTGAAGAGCTGGTGGCGCACAGTCGCAAGACGATAGATATTGACGAGTACTTCTTTCGGTCGTTGGTAAACCGACAGCATATGACGGACGATTACGACAGCCACGACAAGCTAACGGCAAAGGCGGCGTTTGTGTATAACCAACGCTTGAACCTTACAGGCTTGACAAAAAGACTGTTTCGCGGCTTTTCTCCTGCAGATGTTAATACACTCGTTAATAGCAGTATAATAAAAGCTTTGAGCTTTAGACCGATTAAAGTGCGTGCGTATGTGTTTATCAAGCAGGCAGGGCGAGAGATTGTTGTTGAAAGCGATGTTAGCGAGGCTTTTTACAGTGTTCCGTTTTACTACTTCTATTATCCCAATGCAAACGCCTACAAGGCTGTTATCCGTGTTCAGGGTGCGTGGAAACAGGGTGCGTGGGATAGCACTGCAGAACGACGCTTTGAGTTGTCTCTGGAAAGCCACATCGGACTAAATGGTGCTTTTTGGTTCGGTGATTTCAGAACGTTGGGAGAAATGGAAGAATCGTGGAGAGGTATTCCTGATACTTCCGACATTGACACAACAATCGACATAAAGAGCAAGATATACACCTCAAAGGTGAATAATCCCTTTGTGTTCCCAGTACTGGGGATAACGACCGTGGGGGTTGGCGAGATATACGGTATCTCCACCGCTGCGAAAGCATTGTCGGAGGGACAATTCGGCCAGTTCCCCTTATATGCTTTCACTTCTGACGGCGTATGGGCGTTGGAAGTTGCCTCTAATGGTGCTTATTCGGCAAGACAACCAATAACGAGGGACGTGTGCGTGGATAAGGATAGCATCACACAGATAGACAGTGCGGTGCTGTTTGCCACGGAAAGGGGTATAATGTTGCTGTCGGGTGCGCAGAGTACGTGTATTTCCGATGTGTTGGACGGAGAAGTACCTTTTGCCCTGAACACTTTACCGCACGGAGAAGATATAGTCAGGCTTGCAGATTTGCAAGATAACCAGTTCGAGTATGTGCGGTTCAAGGATTACATCAAGGACAGTGGTATGATTTACGACTACTCGCACCAACGGATTGTTCTTTTCAATCCAACAAAGGCGTATGCTTACGTATATTCGTTGAACACCAAGATGTGGGGCATTATGGAGAGTAGCATCGTCCACGGTGTAAATTCATATCCACAAGCGTTGGCAATGAATAGCGACGGCAGTTTGACAGACTTGTCAAGCTATGACAACACAGAAGAAACAAAAGTGCTGTTCGCTACAAGACCGCTGAAATTCGGTGCTGCAAATGTTCTGAAGACGATAGAAAGTGTTATTCAGCGTGGGCGTTTTACCAATGGTAATATCAAGACGGTGCTCTATGGTTCGAGGAACTTGGAAACTTGGTCGTTGGTATGGTCATCGGAAGACCATTACCTACGTGGTTTCAGCGGTTCACCTTATAAGTATTATCGTATTGTAGGATTCGGCAGTCTGTCTGTAGGATATAGCATTGGCGGTGCAAGTGTTTCTGTTCGCGGCAGATTCAACAATCAGCTGCGTTAATAGATAAATGATATTTGTAACAGAATAGATTTAGTTTTGCAGGTGTATGGCAGAGATAATATTGAATATTAAAAAGAAAGACGTTTACAACGAAGTGGCGAAGATAAGTAGCTATGTCGGTGCAAAGAGTGAGAAAAACAACGAGGACACGGATATGTACGCCCGTGTGTTCGCTACGGACAGCGACAGGGAAATGTTGGATAGGTTTTGGGAGGACTGTTGTGGAAAGGTAGCAGAAGAACTTCAAAGGTTTATCGTGGATATTGCAAATGCAGACACAGGCGAAGTTTCTCTCACAGTCGAATCTTTGTATAACAAGAGCGAGAAAGGTGGGTTAAGGGCAAAAGTCCTACAAAAAGACCTGTTCAGTTGTTTTGTAAACTTCATTCTCTATAAATGGTTTGAACTCACGGAAAGAGAGCGTACAGAGTATTATTTTACCATTTACAAGGATTTTGTAAAGGGCGTAAAACGGAAGTTGTCTGTGAAGTATGCGCCTGTAAAACGTGAATATGATTATTAAGTTATGGCAAAGAAAGAAATAAAGCTGACTGTCAAGGTTGGCGAAGTGTTTTACGACATAGCCAACAAAACCTACCTTGCTGGTCGCACAGCTATGGAGGGTGATAAGTTCAAGGAAGCAGCCGACGCTGTTACAGATAACAGTGCAGAATGCGAAAACGAGCTTTACAGAAACATTCAGAGCTGCATCGGCTTGCTGTGTGTCCATTTAGGCAAATATATTAAGGCGTATAACAAGGCAGAGGACGTAAGTAATGTTCTTAAGAATAATTTACTGAAAACGGAGGAAAAGGGCTATGTTCTTGTTTTCAGCGTTCCAAACAATTTCAATCATTCATCTGTTGATTTCATCGCAACGAGCATTCACGACTATATCGTGAACTATTGCATCGGGAATTGGTATCTGAAGACAAACAAGGAAGAAGCTGACAGTTATTATAAAATGGCTAACAGTCTGCTGCCGCAAATGTATGAGGCATTTAGTAAAAGGGTGCGCCATAAACGTGGCGAGGTTTTTTAACATGTAACACAAAAAAGGATTTACTATGATAATAGATTGTGGCTGCTGCGAGGCTTCGATAGCCGCGGTAAACAGAGAAAAGAAAGAGGTGGCATTACTGTTTAAACGTGATGAACTGCTACACGATGTTACCAATAACAGCTGGGTGTTGAGCGAGGTGTCTGCTTCGGAGAACGTAAATGCGAAGCAGGAACTTGCAGACATCGTACAGGACGGCAATATAGACAGGGTTGTGCGTGTTTTAGGTCTTGCTCATCAGGAATGCGTGGATATTCTCTATCCATATACTCACGACAACATTGCAGGAGGTGAGCAAGTGAATGACGTTTTTTCAGACCCCAACAACTACTCCATTGCGATGCGTGTGCCTACAACGTTCTCACGCACCTCGTTAGAGTATTTGGAGCATCTCATACACGAATATCTTGTGTGTAGGGTGATAGAAGACTGGGTAAGCATTGTGATGCCCGACCGTAAGGTTATATGGACAGAAAAAATACAGGATATAAAAGATAAAATAATCAGTTGTTTAAGCAGGCGCAGTGGCCGTATCAGACGGTCGCAAAGTCCATTTTAGTTTTTTGTTTGTTTTATTTATTGAAAGTGGGTGTCCCTTTGTTGGCGACACCCACTTTTTGTTGCTACAAATCTTTGTACTCCACCTTTGCATCGAAGCAGGGACACTCCTTTATACGCTCCCACACATCGACTTTGCCGTTGCCGTTCTTGTCGGGTGAGAAATCTCTGTGACCCTGTATTATCGCCTTTGGGTATTTCTTCTTCAATAGCGACAGTAATTTGCGCAAGGACAACTTCTGCAACGGTGTGCGGTTGTCCACTACCTTTCCTCCATCACCGATACCACCAACATAGGCAACGTTGATGCTGATACTGTTGTAACCTTTCACGCCATTGCTTACATTATCCTCTGCCAACAGCTGGTGTATCTTTCCGTCTGCCGTTACCACATAGTGGTAGCCAGGGTTCTTCCAGCCTTTACGCTTGAACTCGCTAAGCAGCATTGCTACTGTTGTACTCTGATTGCTTGCTGTGCAGTGCACGGCAATATACTTTATATCTCTCATATTTTTCCCTTTATTTAAAAAGTACCCCTACTTATCGCAAGCAAGGGTACGGTAGATAATAAACATAAAACGTATGATAAAAAAGACTCAAATCAAATATAATGGATTGCGTATGCTAACGCCATACCGAGCACCGCTCCGTAATACCACGTCAGTACCGCCTGCCAGCTCCACTTAGGAGCGTGAATGTCGCCTTTGCTGATGAACGTTCGCACCGCCTCGCTGCCAAAAGCGAAGATAGTGGTAGTTATCAGTACGTAGCTTGCGATATTCAGGAATGGGGTGATTGCATCAAGACCCAACTCTTGCCATACCATAAGGAATGACAATACAACACTTACAAACGCAAGGAATACCTTGCTTGTTAAAAACCTTTTAATATATTCCATATCTTTATTATTTTAAATGATTATTACTCTCTTCCGCTTTATTTTTCTTTTGTTAGTTTTGCCACTGCTGCCATACCTGCCGCTGCGCCTACAATATAAGGGTAGACCTTTAGCCACCATTCGGGAGGGGTAGCCGAAGCAGAAAGCATAGCAGTATGTATCGCAATAGCCACGATGCTAATACTTGAGCCTAACACGATGATGTTTTTAAAAAACTTCGGAGTTGTCGCCCTCCATCTATTGACAATGCTCTTAAATGATGCTTTCATCAATTAACACCTCCTTTCCGTATCATTTGACCATCAACGTTAGGGCGGTCCACCTTAACATCGTTAAGATGGGAAATCTTGATGTTTATTTCTCCAAGCATAGCCTTGATGTCTTTCATATCCTCTTGTGTGTCGACAAATAATTGATGGTCGTTCATTACTTGAACTTCAAGTATTGAAATTCTTTGGTTGAGCTGTACCCACGACCCAGCTACCGCTACTATGATAGAACCTATAACGCCTATCATTGCGTTTCTTGCTCCTTTGTCCATTGTTTCTTCTTTCTTTTATATTTGTGTTTCCTCAATCCTGGCTGATGGAATACTTCAATGTTTTTCTTAAAAAGTCTACCATATCACCTCCTTTGTTATAGCAAAGCGTCTATTTCGCTTTCCGTGATACGCCTAAAGTCTGCCAGCTCATTCTTTGCGGCAGTGGCGATAGCTTTAGCATCTGTGCCCTCCTGCTTTGCAGCGTCAATGAGCTGCTTGGTGTACTCGCCGTGGTATGGTATCCAATTAGTCCATTGCCCTTTTGCGCCCAATGGGTTGCCATCTTTCATTATATAATGTCTGATGTAGCGTTGAGAGTTTTGGCTATCTTTAAAGTAGTAGCTATTGGTTGCATTAGACGCAAGATTACACCTCGTTTCCGCAATTTGAGTGATGGTAAGCATACCGACATCGGTAAACTGCTCGAGTGTACCAACTGCTAATGGCTTGTTAGCTGCAATTCCTGTTCCTTTTGTTGTTATCAGCGTGTACCTGATAACCGATTTGTCTCCCAAGACAGCTTTTACTCCCTCTGCTATAGATGCAGGGAAAGTGTTAAGGTTGTCAATATCCATTGTCGGCAACACCCTGTCATCGTTATGTTGCAGTTTTGTCAAAGCTGCATTCAAAGTGTCGTCGGGTGCAAGTCTGTTGTACTCGTTTGTAGCACTTGATGTTGGAGAGTATCCTGCCAAGCTCGTTACGACATCTGTACCGTGATTTTCGGGTGCGAACTTCGTTGGCTTGTTTCTGACGTTGTTCCACTCTACGCTTTCCGCAACCTCTGCGACAGATGCCGTACCTGCCACATAAGGCTCATAACCTGCTTCGCTGTTGAGCTTGGTATCATCTTTTACAAAGAACATCTTCTTTGTAGCTGCTACCTTTACAGTGTCGCCATTCTGTACTTGAGCCGTCGTGAGCTTGAAACGCTCGGTGTCGTTAGCCACGACAACGCAACGCTCCAACGCCGCCTTTGGAATGTTCGCAATCGGGATAAGCTCCGTGCCCCACTGAATACCTGTTGATGCCACTTGGTCTGCCACGGCGGCGTGTCCCACTCTTGCACTGCCGTTTTTCAGCTTGACGTGGTAGTGCTGCAGACCTTGATAATCTAAAAATTTTTTCTCTGCCATAACTTGTTTATTTTATTGGTAATATGTTATCCTATCTTCTCTCTCGTTACCCACGCTACCTTGCCGTACCGTTTGCCACCTTGGTACTGCGTTCCGTAGCAGTACATACGGAAAAGATATGCCGAGTGAGCTTGCATGGGCGATGCGTCTCGCTTCACTTCCAGATAGTAGCTGAAGTTCACGGTGGCAGGATTCGCCCCCGTAATAATTATAAACTCGAACGCCTTTTTGCTATCGTCGTAAACAAGGCTCTCTCTGATGTTTATCCACCACGCATTGTTTGCAGGGTAGGAAAACTGCGAATTATCGAGTACCACCTGCTCATTGGGGGTAAGGTCGCCGACAAAGTTCTTATTCTTGATAACCCGCTGCTTCTGTGCCATGCTGTCTTTTATCTTGCGCACAAGGTGTCGTAATCCTGTGGTGTCTAAAAATTTCTTCTCTGCCATAGTTTCTTGGTTGTTTTATTCGTCTACTACTTTGTCTATCTCTTCTTCGCTGATGCGTGTAGCATTATCTATAATCTCGGTTTTGCTGTTTCCAATGAGCAGTAACAATCTGTTGCCGTTCCACGTGAATGTTTCTCCCTTTTCACGGTGGGCAAACAGTTTTCCCAAGCGAGGTTTTCTGCCCGTGTCTGTAAGTTTTCCGTAATCGTCTGCACCACCCCAGTTGTTATAATACAAGTCGCCCTTTTTACAGATGAATGTTTCCTTTGTCTTCTCCCATAATATTTGTTTCTTGTTGGGGGGGGGTTGCGGTTCGCCTCCCCAGCTAACATCGGGTTCGTTGTCATCATCAACGGCAGACTGCCTCAACACTTCTACGTTTTCTGCGTAGCCGTCGAAAAAGAACACGGTCGGAGATAGCTTCGCTTTTTCTAATTCGTCCTCCGTTATGATGCGCTTCCAATCTTCCTCTCGTTCTGACGGTGTGTCGGTGGTACAATGGTACAGTACACGTTTTTTTGCCGTCTTGTCTAAAAAGCTGACAAGAGAGCATTTTTTGTATATTTCTGCACTATACTTATTGGTTGTGGTTTCCAACACCTCTTTGAGGGTGCGAAGTTCTCCTTTCGGTGAGCCGTTGTACACTTCGACCATTTCAGACAAATGGTCGGCAAGGTAAGTAAGATATTCGTCTCTGCACTGCTTCCACGGAGTCCACTTGTGTTTTTTAATACCGCTGTAGTCTTTTATCAGACCGTAATTGCGCCAATATCTGACAGGTTGGCTGTAGACGTGTCCGCCACCAACTTTTACGCCGTTTACAAGTACACGTGTTTCGAGGACTTCTGTGAGCACTTGTCGGAATTGGTCGGCATAGATGTGCACCGTACCTATTGCAATGTTCTTATCAACAAGCGTGAAGTAAGAACGCTTGCCGTTGTCTTTTACAAACTGAATAGCCTGCTCGGGGGTGGTAGGAAACTCGTTGAGGTCTTTCAGTGTGATGGTGTTGTCTGTGGGCTGCTCGGGGTGCGGCTGTGGTGTTCCACCGCCATTATTGAAAGCAAAGCCTTTTACACGTAAGATGCCACCTACATAAAGGTCGTTCTCTACGGCTAAGTTTCCATCAAAGGTGTTTGTTGTTCTTCCACCTACAGGAGTAACATCACCTTTGCTTTGCCACTGACGCTCCCATTTGTTCCAAATGTACTCTATGCCGTCTATAAACAGATAGTCGCCCTCTTGGCCGCCGTCGGGGTATTTGTTATACACTTCCAATATGTTCTTGAAAGAGCCAAGGTTATTTGTTTCCTTTACCTTGTTAGCTGGCACGGTGAGTGTGGGTTTTTCGGTAGTCCATTCCAACAGAAACGGACTCCAATAATAGTTTGTGTCTCCGATGGTAACATATTCCCCCTGCACACCTCCCATCGGGTATTTGATGTGTACATCTCCTATGCTGTTAAAAGTTCCAAGAAAGTTATCCATAATAGATTGCGATTATTGCTGTTTTAGCTGGGATAGTTCTCTGTATGTGGCATACATTAGTTTTGCCTGCTCGACCTCGGACAAAGATGTGAGCACGAGGTAAGCGCAATAGTAAACCACGGCATCAAAGAGTTTTTCGGAGATACCAATATGTTCGCTCTCGATACGTGGAATAGGAATGTAGCGAGCAAGCTTTACCGCTACGTCATTAGATGTGCAAGAATAAAATTCCAATATCAAGCCGATAGGGTGCTGCACGATGGCTACAACAGGGCGTTGAGGATTACCGCCGATGCCTGCAAATCTGCTGTTCTGCTGCTTATAAATCGGGTCTGTTTCTGTAATGGCTTCCACGACTGGGTAACTCCAATCGCTCATTTGGAAAGTTACAAGGCGCAGAAAGTCTTCGGGTAGTTGTGTAAAGCCCCAATGTTTTGTTTTAGACGAACTCCAAGCCACGGAAGTGGAAAAGCCTTTACCACTATCCAACAGGTGGCGAGGGGCATTTGCCGTAACAGCACGAGCAGCGTCTTCTATCTTGCTCTCAATGAGCTTGTCGATACTCAACGTGTCCACATCGTCAATCAATGCGGCAAGTGGCGCACTGCTATTGTTCTTGTCAATAGCAATGCGCACCTCACGCACTAAATCTGCAACTTTGTAAATCATTACAATTGTGCTTTAAAGTCCTACAAAGCGAATACCCTTTGTTTCCGCAAAGGCGTTTGCTGCCTTTTTGCTGCGCAACTGCTGTTTATTCGCATCGTCAAAGTTACTAACGAGATAGTCTACCGCTTCTTCGAGACTGCCTACTTCTACTTCTGTGAAGTTGTCTGCAACATCTTCATTGTCGGTAGATGTTTCTTGAGTTTCCTCTGATTCCGTCTTTGGGTCTTCGATGTCAGTCTCATCGATTAGCTGCACTCTGCCGCTCTTGAAGTGCAAACTGTTCTCCAATGCGAACTGTATAATCTCATTTTGCGTGGTGAAAGCTGCTGGGCGAATACCTGTACCAGAGATTGTGCCTCCACTGAAAGGGATTTTCATAATGCGACCTGCGACTGGCAGGAGTATCTCCCATTCTGTCATATTATATGCGCCATATACTTTTTGCTTCATAACTGTTTCTTTTAAAAATATGGGGAGGCGAGTATGTCTCAACCTCCCCTCTGTTACTAATTTTAAAGCATCAACACATTAAAGGTCTAATACTCCCTCGTACTTCTCCCAAGTGCCAGTGCCACCACCTTTCTTGTAAATCCAAGTTTCACCCTTTCGTGCTTTCTTGTCAATTCCAGGGCAATCGACAACCAGGTAATATACCTTTCCGTCTACGAGGTCATCACCAGTAGGTGCTTTGTCAGACTTCCAAACGCCGTAGCTTGTTGCGTCAGGTGCTTTTGGAGTGCCCTCTCCGTTGATGAAGATGTGGCAAGCTCCCTTAAGTGCTAATGCGTCCCATACAATGATGGTCTCACGCTTTGCCTCGTGCTCCTCTACATTCTCTGTGTCAGAGTGTTCGGCACTGCGAACATAGTGTACAAGGCGGTCGTAGCCCAAGATAGCAGCACTGTTGCTGTAACCAATGCGGTCGAGTGTTGGGTCGTGCTTGAAGTCGAAGTCTCCAAACACTGTGTGGAAGCGTGTAACGCTCCAGCCTAAGCTATTTGTTTCGACTTTAATTTGAACTTCGGGATGCTTTGAGAAGTCGATGCACTGAATGTTCTCAAGGAAATTCTTTCCGCAAAGGCAAAGAGCACCCTTTGGAACGTCGGCACCTGTATAGAAGAGTTTGCCAAGACCTACGAAGTCCTCGTACTCCCATTTACCCGTATGCTCCATTTCACGCTTGAAGTACCAGCGTATTCCTTTCATGAAGTAAACCATTTGTGTTCCTGTCTTTTCGTCCTTGACAGGCATCTTTCCTCCACGACCAATCCACAATGAGCGGTTGGTGGCATGCTTGAACTTGCGAATAGCGAGTTCGGCAAGCAACGCCTGTGTGAATGGAATGCGTTTCTTTTGACTATCGAAGTAGTCAGAAACAATACGTGTAAGCCCACGCTTCTGTAAAGTTACGAGGGTTGGCACGGGAACGAACGTATCAGGCGGTACAACCTTTTGAGTTTCGTGCAGTGCGTTTGCGAGAATGTCAATCTTTGTACCCTTTGGAATTGCAGGAGTTTGACAATATTCGCTGGTAGGACTCTGACGTGGACCGTTTACACAACGAACGATAGGATTGTCGCTTGCGTCTCTACCTGTTACATAGAGCTGCAAGTCAGAACCTGCATCTTCCTTTGAGCCGTCCTCGGTATAACCATTCACGCCACGCACGTGTAAGGTCATGTAGGTTTGTACAAATGATTTGTCCTCTTCTGAAAGCTTGAGAACGAAAGAAGCTGCCGTACCCTTTGCAATTGCATCTGTGGTGGTAACTGACGAGATTTCTTCGTCAATCTGATAGTGCTGCACTATGGGGGAGTTTACGTTCACTTTCTTTGCGTTGAGCATAAGTGAACAAAGTGGAGTTTCATCGCTTTCAAACTTGGCAAGTTCGTCGTCGATGTCTACTTCCATAAGTTCACCAGGTGCAACGCCACCGCCTGCGGCTGCCATGCCGTCTACAGTTGTGGCTTGTCCTGGCAACTGGGTTTCCAACCCTGCGGAGCCTGGGGCTGCATTGGGCTGCGTTTCTACTGTTTGAATTTGTTCTGCCATTTTACAAATAATTTTAGTTGAAAATAAAATTCTATTACTGTTTGCTACTCGCTACTTTGCCATACTCGCTATGCTGAATATGGAATTTCTGCGCTTAGGTTTCTCGGGGCTTCCGTTCTGTCCGTCCATCACCGCCGTTCCGTCGCCCTCCTTGCGGAGTTTCTCTGTTATCTTTGCGTTCTTGCCACGTACTTCCGCTTCGTGGCTTGCGGCAGCAATATCGCTATCGTGGTTGATAGCTTTCAATGCCAAGTCCATTGTCTCACGGCTGATTTTGCCGTTGATACCATCTGTAATGATGGTCATAATGAACTCTGCAACATTGTCCAGCTCGTCATCGCTCAAACCGTTTTCCTCTTGAAAAGCAGCCAATGTCTCCAAAGACGCCTCGAGGTTTTGGTTGTATTCATTTTCCAACTCCTCCGACTTGCTAACCTTATCAAGGTATTCTTTGCGAGCTTCGGCGATTTCCTCTTGTTTGTCTGGGTCGTTCAGTGCTTCCAACACTTCATCTCCAAACAAACGAATGAGTTCGACTGCTGGGTCAGCACCATTGCGCCAGCTGTTGAGGTATGCAGCACTGCGAGGGTCGGCTGCAAACATACTTGATAGTCCGTCCTCGTGTTTCTTGTACTCTGCGAGTTTGTTTTCTGCGTCGTCGTAATCTTCACCAATTCTGCCGAAGACAACTTCATCTTCGTCGAAGTTGTCTTCGGGGTACTTGGCTTTCAAACGCTCTATGAATAGTTCGCGCTTGCTTTTTTGTGGGGTATTCTTTGTTTCTTCTGCCATTGTAAAACATTTTTTATCCTTTTCGCCACAAAAATAAGCACATTATTAATGGTTATACTTTTATCTATTAACATAAAGTATTATCTTTGCAAGTGGGAACAAGTGCCAATATAACAATTTGTTAATTATATTGGTATGAAGAATTTTGGCAGTCATTTTGAATATGAAGAAGAAAGGAATGACAATCTATTAAGACTTTACCACCAGCTTATATCAGAAGTAAAATTTATATGCTCTGAAGAAATATATAGGAAAATGGCAGACAGTCCGTCTGACCGCTTTTGGGTAAGCGAGGAAAGAGCACTTATTGTAGTATTACAAGTCATAAAAGGGGATAAACTCCTATATATGGGTAAAAACAAGCGTGATATGTTCTTAGAGATATATAAAAGAACAATGTCTATGAAGCGACAGCACCCAAATCTCACATTAACAAAAATAGTATTCAGGGTAGTAAGACAGCCTGCTCCAAAGTTTTATCTTACAGAGGGGTCTATAAAAGTAATTATCAGTAAGATTAAATCAAAATGGTACGAGCGCAGGAGGGCAAGAAACAAAGTATGATAAATACTTACGTCAAGAAGATACTCTCCGATAACAACAAGCGGAACGAAGAGAACGGTCGCACGTTTAATCCTATCACAGGCGAGGGGTCGATAGGGGAAAGAAAGAAAGTGGTTATAAAAGACCACCCTTTACCTACGCAGTATCTACCTGTGGGAATGCTGGAAGTTCCACTTGTAAAACTTATCGTAAAGCACAAGTCGATGAAAGTGTTTTGCGAAAAGGAACTTGATGTGGAGTACACTGAAGAGAATAGGCTTAAAATCATAGAACAGATTGTCCGCATACGCATACAGTATGACTTTGCATTTTGGGCAGCATTGCTTGTGTACATCAAAAATAAAGGTGGTGGTGAAGATGTCTTGTTTCGGCTGACACGTCCGCAGCGCAGGTTTGTAGAGAAGTTGGAAGAACTTCGCCTTGCAAACAAGCCTATACGGCTTATATTGTTGAAAGCCCGACAATGGGGTGGTTCTACTACTTCGCAGCTGTATATGGCGTGGTTGCAGCTTGTCCACAAGGTAGGTTTAAATTCTCTTATCATTGCGCATCAAGGTACGGCATCAGATGAAATAAAGGATATGTTCGACCGTATGATTAAGGCATATCCGATAAAGATGCTACACGAGCTTGGAGAGGTTTATAATCCTAACGAGCCAAAACTTGTTGGGGTAGGCAAATCGGGGGCGATATACAGAGTACCACAACGTAATTGCAAGATAAAGATAGGTACTGCCGAACGTCCTGACAGTTGCCGTGGTGGTGATTACAACTTGGTGCACCTTTCCGAAGTAGGTGTTTGGAAAACTACAGATGGAAAGAAGCCTGAAGATATAGTACGGTCTGCTTGTTCAGGTATTCAGCTAAAGCCGTACACGATGATAGTTTACGAAAGTACGGCAAACGGTACGGGCAATTTCTTTCAGCGTGAATATGACGCTGCGAAGAAAGGGGTATCACAATTCCAAGCGTTGTTCATTTCGTGGTTCGACATAGATATATACAGCTTGCCATTTAATAGTGAAAGCGAAAAGGCGGACTTTGCTGTCAATTTGTGGAAGAATAGAAATAACACTAATGTCAATAACGAACGTGAGGAAAGTGGTAAATATCTATGGTACCTGTGGGAACTTGGCGCAACTCTCGAAGCCATACACTGGTACGTGGAAGAGCGAAAAGGAAAACCCGACCACGCTACAATGGCATCTGAATATCCGTCTGATGACGTAGAAGCGTTTGTACATTCGGGTACAAGGGTTTTCGACAAGTATTTGGTAGGTAATTTCAAAAAGACTTGCTGTCCTCCGCAATTCATTGGCGATATGGTTGCCGATGGCGACGAGGGTAAGGAAGCATTCAAGGGATTAAGGTTTGTTGAAGATGCACAAGGCTGTCTGTGGATATGGAAGAAACCCGAAATATGGGCAAATGAAAGAGTTACAAACCGCTACCTTGTTGTTGTGGATATTGGTGGGCGTTCTGCAAAAGCCGACTACTCCGTTATAACCGTATTTGACAGATTTTATATGATGGACGGTGATAAGCCGTCTGTTGTCGCACAATGGTATGGACACACCGACATGGATATACTTGCGTGGAAGTCTGCGCAGATAGCGGCATACTATGACAATGCGCTGTTGGTTATTGAGAGCAACACGCTTGAGACAAAGGACAAGGATCGGATTGTAGACGGCGTGCAAGCTCCGTTCATACTTGACCAAATAAAAGATGTATATCCCAATCTCTACGCACGAAAGCAAAGTGCGGAAGCCATTGCGGAGGGTGCGCCAAAGAAATACGGTTGGCACACGAATGTTTCTACAAAGCCGATGATTATATCGACACTTGTAAAGGTGATAAGAAAGCAGATGTATGTCGAGCGTGATGAACGGTGTCTTGATGAGTATCTATTTTACGAGCGCAAGAAGAACGGTTCGTTTGGTGCTATTCTCGGAAAGCACGACGACTTGTTGATGACACGAGCAATAGGGTTGCATATCTGCTACTATGAAATGGATATACCGAAAATAATAGTAACGACTAAAAGAATGGAAAACAGCAGGTTACATAAAAAGGTTATATCAGAAGCATCTATATAACAGAAACAACAAAGGCTGCGTAATTGCAGCCTTTGTTGTTGTGTCGTTGGTTAAGAGGCTCTCAACATTTCATACCCCCTATTTACAGCGTCCATATCTGCACCTTGCGCCGCTTGCTGTTGTATCTGCTGTGGTATTCCACTGACAGAGCCTTGCTGTTGTATTTCGGCTTGTTGTGCCTTTATGCTTTGTAATAGTTCATCAGCAAATGGGAAGTCTCCGTGCTCCAGCAGCTGTTCCAAATTAATCTGACCGCTCTGCCAAATCTGCAACAGGAACTCGTTGGCTATCTGTCTGTGTGCTGGTGTAGCAGTGCTTTCAACGATACTCAAGTCAAATTCCACATCACGGATTAGCTTGGGGTCGTAAACTATTATCTTGCCGCTCTTGCCTGCAATGTTGAACACACGCTTTTCATCATAGAATTGCTGCATATTCTTAACGTCCTTGTATGCTCCATCGACAATGAACTGACTGAATGTTTCAAGCAAGTCCAGCAATGAGGTAGTAGCATTCTGCGTCTGCTGTGCATACAACGAACCGCTTGTCATACTGTAACCAGGCTTACCCTGCAGTGCTCCGTGAATGCCCGATATGTCTTCAAAGAACTTAAGCTGTATGTTCAGCAATTCAGATATGCCGATATTGGTAGAGTTCACGGCTATCTGTTGAGGAATGGGGACACCTGGCTTTGGCTGGTAAGCTATCACGCCATTGAACCTACTCCATTCGTCGGCAATGTCTTCTATTGACATTGTGCCCAAACTTTGCTCGGGCACAAGTAGAACACCCTTGGCACTTGACCGCATTATCCAGTCGTAGAGTGTTATCAGTCGGTTGGTGTAGCGTTGTTGGTCTATCACATCGTTTACAAACGAATGTATCTCGCCGTCGATAAACGGATAAGCCTTGAATACATAAGGGTGGCTCTTGTGCTCATAGGGTGTCTCTCCCTCTGCAAGAATATCGCCGAATGGTGTAAGGTAGTAATAGTACCAATAGTTATCCATAAACCAAGTGGCACGTAAGAACGGAACATCGTTCAAGTCCATTCCTGCTTCCAATGCCTGCTGTTTCCGCTGTTCGTTTACAGCTATAAAAAGTCTTTGGTAGTCCTCAATGTCTATCTTGTAAATATCACCGTTGTTGGGGTCGTGAATGCGGTAGCGAGGCTTGCTTTCCTTGCGCCATACTTCTATTACCCTGCAAAGGCTGCCGTCTTTTGGCATAAAAAAACTAATATCTGTATCGTCCGATACTCCAAAGCTTGTAAAGTTGCTTACGATATTCTGTTGGTCTTTTGCAGCCTTGTATATTTCGGATAATTTATAATAGTCTTCGGACGTCTTTGCAAACTGTCCGCACAGAGTATTGAAACTGACATCGTGAATTTCTCCTATACAACTTGCGTCCCACCCTCTGAAATCACGCATCTTGTTGTCAATGAAGAAATTGTTGGGCTGTACATAATCCGTCCAGCAGTCTAATTTGTTATTGCGCCAGCCGTACCATTTGCGGTGTACAATGAAACCACTAATCAAAAATTCCTCAATGCTCCGTGCGCTTATTTCGTCCATACGGTTAAGCTGCCTATTGCATTGTAATATAGTAGACATCGTTTCGCCAATACGCTGCTCGTCTCGGTCTCTTGCTACGCATATAGGTTCTTTGCTCTGGCTTCTGTAAACGCCTAACACGCTGCGCACCAAACGCCTGATAAGGTTGTTTTTCAATGGTATGTTTCCTTGCCGTCTGATATATTCGGCTTCCGTCATTCTTTTGCCCTCTACACAAATGACGTCTTCCCATTGCTTGCCATACGCATATCGTTTATTTCGCTCACGTTCTTTGCGAAACTCGCTCATATTCATATAGTATTGCTGCGCCTGGAACAGTACATCGTAAG
>ERZ772956.1269-NODE-1269-length-17495-cov-4.209633_pt1 | contig 17495 bp, 12 predicted proteins | sample MGYA00580683_ERZ772956 | MGnify/ENA primary metagenome ERZ772956 (study PRJEB29015, sample SAMEA2738077) | human oral metagenome | biome: human oral; feature: human-associated habitat; material: saliva | place: China | collected 2212 ... | reverse complement strand
GTGACCTCGCCCCAGGCTTTTGAAGGACTACGCCTCGAAAACAGGCCTCTGCGCCGTCTCGACTTGACGATCGCAACTGAAGATCACAATACTCCTACCGAAAATATTTTTTCGACCATTGCGGATATTACTTCGCGAACCCAGATCGAAACCCTGCGTCGTAACACCGCGGAATTTGGCGTGCGCCTCCATCCGCTCGGCGATATCGAACAGGGTATCGTACACGTAGTCGGCCCGCAGCTGGGATTGACCATGCCCGGAATAACCGTCGTCTGTGGTGACTCGCACACCTCAACCCACGGTGCTTTCGGTGCACTTGCCTTCGGCATCGGCACCTCTGAGGTTGAACATGTGATGGCAACCCAAACTCTGCCGTTGGCGCGCTTTAAAACAATGGCAATCAATGTTGAAGGAACCCTAAAACCCGGAGTAACCGCCAAAGATATTATTCTTGCCGTTATCGCTCAGATCGGTACCGGAGGCGGGCAGGGATACGTACTCGAATACCGCGGTTCCGCGATACGCTCCTTGTCTATGGAAGGGCGTATGACCATCTGCAATATGTCGATTGAGGCAGGCGCTCGTGCGGGTATGGTAGCTCCCGACGAGACTACTTTCGAGTATGTTAAAGGGCGTCCTCACGCACCCAAGAGCCAAGATTGGGAGGACGCGCTCGCCTACTGGAAGACACTTCCCACCGACGAAGGGGCCGTTTTCGACAAAGAAATCTTTATTAACGCAGACGAGCTTGAGCCCTTCGTTACCTGGGGAACAAACCCGGGTCAGGGTGTGCCGCTGAGCCAAGCGGTTCCCGCACCTGAAGACTTTGAGGATGAAAACGACCAGGCAGCCGCATCCCGTGCTCTGGAGTATATGAACCTTAAAGCCGGAACTCCCATGAAAGATATTCCGGTGGACGTCGTATTCTTAGGTTCGTGCACTAACTCGCGTATTGAGGATTTGCGTGCTGCCGCCGAAATCATTCGTGGGCGTACCCTTGCCTCAGGCGTGCGTATGATGGTCGTTCCCGGCTCACAGAAAGTTCGCGCACAGGCCGAAGAAGAAGGCCTAGATAAAATCTTCAAAGACTTTGGGGCAGATTGGCGCTTTGCTGGATGCTCTATGTGCTTGGGCATGAACCCCGACCAACTGGCACCGGGGGAGCGATGCGCATCCACCTCAAACCGCAACTTTGAGGGACGCCAGGGTAAAGGCGGACGAACCCATCTTGTCTCGCCGCTAGTCGCTGCCGCAACGGCGGTTCGCGGAACCCTCTCATCACCTTCTGACTTAGAACCACACGCGGACAATGCCCCTGCGGCGGCGTAAAGGAGAACATTGTGGAACCGATTATTAAACACACCGGAATTGGTGTTCCTCTGCGCGTCTCGAACGTGGACACCGACCAAATTATCCCGGCGGTTTACCTCAAACGCGTAACGAAAACAGGCTTTGACGATGCCCTCTTTGTGAATTGGCGTAAGAACCCCGAATTTGTTCTGAACCAAGAACCTTATAAAAATGGGTCAGTGCTGGTGGCGGGCCCCGATTTTGGCACAGGGTCGTCGCGTGAGCACGCGGTCTGGGCGCTTAAGGATTACGGGTTTCGAGTCATTATATCGTCACGGTTCGCCGATATTTTTCGTGGTAACTCGGGTAAACAAGGACTCGTTGCCGCTCAGGTGGCTCAGGATGATGTCGAGTTGATTTGGAAGGCTCTTGAGCGGGAACCCGGTACCGAAATTACCGTTGATTTAGAGAATAAGACGGTAACTGTGGGTGCCCTCGTCGTGCCCTTCCAGATTGATGATTATGTGCGGTGGCGCTTGATGGAAGGGCTAGACGATATTGGTCTGACCCTTCAGAACATTGAGGCCATTAAAGACTACGAGGCGCGCCGCCCCGCGTGGATGCCCCGAACTCAGGAAGTCTAGACTGGACACTCGGTGAGGTGCGTACCCTGTGACATCAGGGTACGCACCTCACCGAGCGTTACGGGGTGTATCAGAAACACATTATTGGTATGTTGCTGGGGTTTGATGGTTATATGAGGTGGTTCTTTGAGGAAGTTTATGAGCGGCATCTTTGAACTATCTCGATAAACATCGCGAAGCACAGGTTCTACACAGCTCTTCCGTTTGTAGCAGCCCGTTCGAGAACGTAAAATGATAGCTTGAAAGTCTGTGCAGACCTATTAATAATTCGTTAATGGCGCCGGACCTCAGCACTAACAGCAGTTCTTGTCGGCCCCACCGAGCCGACCGTTCGAAGGATTAGTTATGTCCCTTAACATCAGCGAACTTCGCATTGAGGGTGGTACCCCTCTTAAAGGCGAAGTCCACGTTCGAGGCGCCAAAAACCTCGTACCTAAAGCGATGGTAGCAGCGTTGCACGGATCCACCCGTTCGACCTTGCGTAACGTACCAGACCTAAGCGATGTTGAGATTGTAACTACCCTTGTTGAACTTCACGGTGCGAAAGTTAACTATGATCCTGAAGCCGGTATTCTCACGTTAGATCCCGCCCAAGACGCGAAGACTGCGGCCGATAACGCTGAAGAGATTCAACTCTTCGGCGGTAATTCACGTATTCCGATCCTGATGGTAGGTCCGCTTCTGCATACGCTCGGTACCGCGCGTATCCCTAATCTAGGTGGATGCAAAATTGGTGATCGTCCTATCGATTACCATATGGATGCGCTCCGTAAATTTGGTGCCGTCGTTGAGAAAGACGATGAAAGCGGCACTACTCTGAACGCTCCCGATGAAGGCCTGCACGGTGCTGAAATCGAACTCAATTACCCCTCCGTAGGCGCTACCGAACAGGTTCTTCTGACCGGTGTGCGCGCCCGCGGCACCACGGTTTTGAAAAACGCCGCTATTGAGCCCGAGATTATTGATCTTATTGCGGTTTTGCAGAAGATGGGCGCAATCATCTTCATTAACGAAAACCGCACCATTATTATTGAAGGGGTTGACGCCCTAACCGGGTACGACCACACCGCCTTGGCAGACCGCAATGAGTCCGCTTCCTGGGCATCCGCCGCGTTGGCAACCGGCGGAGATATTTTTGTGCGCGGCGCTTCACAGAAGGATATGACTGCGTTCCTCAACCAGTTCCGGAAGATGGGCGGTGAATTCGAGGTTACCCCGGAAGGAATCCGCTTTACTCACCCCGGCGTGATTACCCCCGGAGCAGAGCTGAACCCTATCGTGTTTGAGACCAACGTGCACCCCGGTTTTATGACCGACTGGCAGCAGCCGCTTGTCGTTGCGCTGACGCAGGCAAAAGGAACTTCTATTGTGCACGAGACCGTGTACGAAGAGCGTTTTGGGTTTACTAATGCCCTCAAACAGATGGGCGCCGATATTGTGGTTATGCGCGATTGCATCGGCAGCGAGTTTTGTCGTTTCCACGGTAAGAGCTTCGGGCACTCCGCTATTATTAGCGGTTCTACCCCGCTTAAGGCCGCTGACATTGAGGTGCCCGATCTGCGCGGTGGATTCTCGCATATTATCGCCGCTCTGACAGCAGAAGGTACATCCCACGTTACGGGTGTTGAAATTATCGCGCGCGGTTACGAGAACTTTGAAAAGAAACTCGAAGCTCTGGGCGCAAAGTTTGAGGTACTTGCCCGCAAACAGAGCAAGACTCCTAAGCCCGATGCAGAAATTGAGATTGTTGTGCCAGAAGAGGTTGAGGTACAGGGCTAGTATGAGCGGTCAACAGGGGAAAAAAGCACTACCCACACTTGAGCCTACCCCTCAAGGAGATAAGCTCTTTAAAGTTCTTGGTAACGCTGCGCGCGTGGTGTATAAAGGCATAGCCCGCATCGAAATTATCGGGAGCGAGAACTTCCCGACCGACCGAGGCTATATCGTGGTTGCTAACCATTCCACCGAGATAGACCCTGTGACCGTTGCACTCCCTATTTTCAATAACGGAGTCTTCCCGCGGTTTTTAGCGAAGGACTCTTTGTTCCGAGCGCCCGTTCTGGGATATATTATGCGTAAAATGGCGCATATTCCCGTGATACGCGGCTCTGTAGACGCTCGCAAGGCACTTATTACTGCCCGTAAAGTTGTAGAGGCTGGCGGCGCTGTAGTGATTTACCCTGAGGGGACAACTACTGGCGACCCCGAGGGCTGGCCCATGCAGGCCCGTACGGGTGCTGCCCGTCTTGCCCTCGCAACTGGTGCCCCCGTAGTACCGGTGGCGCACTGGGGTGATGAGCAGATTCTTGGGTATGACTACGAAACCGTGGATGATGGCCGCGTCAAAGAGCATCGTAAGGTTTCCCTATTTCCCCGTAAAACGGTCAAAGTGAAAGTGGGTAAGCCTCTCGATATCGCCTCTTTAATCGATGATCCTTCGCCGGAGGCAAAGCATACGCGCACTGAGCTTGGGGTTGTGACCGACGCTATGCTTGATGCCGTGACCGAGCTGCTGGAAGATATACGTGGTGAAAAGGCGCCAACCGGTCGTTGGAATCCCCGAACCAAGCGTCGTGAAGCTCCCGGTGAAATGACCGGGATAGCTGGTAACCTGGGCGAACCGGATCCTAAATAGGAGGCGAGGTTATGGCTCTTTTCACGAATTCCGCTGACAACAGCGAACCGGCTCCACGTAAGGTAGTAAAAATTGCGATCTTGGGTGCGGGAAGCTGGGGGACCGCATTCGCCAAAATTGTGGCTGATTCGGCGCGAGAAAATAAAACGGGCGTTCAGGTAGTCCTTATTGGCCGCAGCGAACAAGCTATGGCAGAGTGCTCTCAGACTAGGGAAAATAGTAAATATTTTCCGGGGATGAAGCTACCTGAGAACCTGGAATTCACGGCGGATGCTCCTACCGGGCTCACTGGCGCCGATTTGGTGGTACTGGCTTTACCCTCACAGGTGCTACGTTCGCAGCTTCAACTTTATGCCCGCTATATTGAGCCGCATGCCCTGCTGGTTTCGCTTGCGAAGGGATTAGAAACCGGTACCGGTTTGCGCATGTCCCAGGTGATTACCGAGGAACTTGAGGAAGCCTTGGCGATGCGCGGCGCAGACATCCGCACTATCGGGCATATACCGCATCGGGTATGCGTGCTTTCAGGGCCGAATCTTGCTACTGAGATTATGGGGGAGGAGCCAACTGCTTCCGTCGTCGCGGCACGCACACTGCCCATCGCAGAAATTGTCGCGCAGGCTTGTGCCTGTAGCTATTTCCGCCCCTACACGAATACCGATGTGGTGGGTACGGAAATCGGTGGTTTGGTGAAGAACGTGATCGCCTTGTGCGTTGGCATCTGTGAAGGCCGCAATTACGGTGATAACTCCAAAGCCTCAATCATGACGCGCGGACTTGCCGAAATTACTCGTCTTGCGGTCGCACTGGGTGGTGAAGCAGCAACAATGAGCGGGCTTGCGGGGATGGGAGATTTGATTGCTACCTGTTCATCGCCGCTTTCACGAAATCATACTGCCGGGCGTCTACTTGCCGAAGGGATAAGCCCGGATAAACTCAGCGAACATATGAGCCAGACAGCGGAATCCATCAAATCAGCCCCCGTCGTAGCGCAATTGGCACGCCGTCACGGAGTCGAAATGCCTATCGTGGAAGCGGTCGTTGCTGTCCTGACTGGACGCATCGAGATCGGACAGCTGGCACCGCTGCTACTGGGACGGCGCCTGAAACACGAAGGCCAATAACATCAAGATCTTCCGCAAGAAAATTTTTGCGGCAGATAAAACAACTAATACAGCACGTGTGCGCAGACATGGGCGCTTGAGGGGCGCTCTCTTACGAAGGAGATACAATGACCGAAAACGCACAGAAGAAAACTGTTGCTCTACTGTGTGGTGGACGTTCTTCGGAACACCCTATTTCTCTGATTACTGCCGTAGGCGTGCTAGGCGCCATTGACAGCAGCGTCTACGACGTGGTGACTATTGGCATTACAAAAGACGGTCGTTGGTATTTGACGAATCTGGAAGAGCTGAGCGCACTTCTCGACGCTGCCCCTGCACATGCAGAGTTTACGGGTGGTTCGCACCAGGTTTTCCTGCCTCTTGGAGCCGGGGATTCGCGAGTGCACCTAGTAGATGCTGACGGAAATCTTGAGTATGGTCCTGCCCTTGACGTGGTATTCCCCCTCATACACGGTCCTTTCGGCGAAGACGGAACAATTCAGGGTCTTCTGGAACTCGCTGAGTTGCCCTATGTAGGATGCGGCGTGACGGCATCAGCTGTAGGTATGGATAAGCACTTTATGAAGGTTGCATTTGAGTCGGCTGGGCTGGAGGTTGGGCCTTATGAGGTGGTGACCGATCGCCAATGGACTCATGAGCGCGAGGAATCGCTTAAACGTATAACCGCCCTTGGTTACCCCATGTTCGTTAAACCTACGCGTGCGGGTTCTTCCTTCGGCATTACCAAAGTGGATAAATTTGAGGAACTTGTTCCGGCTATCGACGAAGCGCGCCGCCATGACGCAAAGATTATTGTGGAAGCTGGCATTGCGGGGCGTGAAATCGAGTGCGGCGTCCTAGACGGTCACCACGGTGATATGCCGCGTGCATCATACCCTGGCGAAATCGAGGTTGTTGATGAGAACCACGGTTTCTATGATTTTGATGCTAAATATATCTCAAAGTCTTCGGCAGTTACCCGGTGCCCCGCCGATTTACCGAAGGATATGCAGGAGCGTTTGCGTGCTCTGGCGGTTAAGGCGTTTTTGGCCCTTGACGGCGAAGGATTGTCCCGCGCAGATTTCTTCTACACCCCGGATGGTCGTTTGGTGATCAACGAGGTGAACACTATGCCAGGATTTACCCCGATTTCAATGTACAAAACCATGTGGGAAAACACCGGAATTTCCTATACCGAACTGATTGATGAACTGCTGACTCTTGCACTGGAGCGTCCTTTAGGGCTACGCTAATGAAGTCTTAAATAGAGAAGGAAATTCCAGTGTTAGAGCCCTCAAGACCTCAGGTTTTGGGGGCTCTAAAATTTGCGTTTGCGTGAAGCGAACTGACGGTAAGGATCCAGAGGTCTTGAATCCTCTATTTTCCGGTTTTGACACCGTTGAGAGTATCGTTGATGTTCGTGCATTTCTTCTGAGACGGAATTTGTTTGACCGCCGAGTTGAGCTCAGCAAGAAGAGTTGATGATGAAACCTTATCTGCGTCGAAGGTTACTTCAATGGCAGGCGTTCGTCCGTACGTGGTTGCCGTCCACGTTCCCGTCGCACGGTTTTCAGGGCCTGCAGCGGCGGAGGAAGACGCTGAGACTGGCGGTGCTGAGTTCTCTGGCGCATCCTTGGGACGCAGTACCCAATCAATCCCATTGACCTCAGCGCATGGATCCGATACGGGTTCCTGAACGGTAACACCGCATTTGAGAATCACGGAGGCTGGTTCGCCCCAAGCAGTCGTTCCTTGCGCCGTAGTTTCACGCTGCTGTAGGCCAACGAGTTTTTCTGGCATAGCAACCATCGCATAAGCGCATACGGGGTTGGCGGCATCTGGAGCCGGATCAAGATTGACATTACCCGCTCCACACGCGCTGAGCGACAGCACCCCGGTGAGCGCAAGACCCAAGCCTGCTCGCTTCGCTGGGGACATGACGAAAAAGTTAAAAGACGTAAAAGTCACTCTTTCATTCTAACGTACGGTATATTCACTGGCGTGTCGCAGAAACATAGCGCGGCAGATCAGAGGAAAGCAAAAATTTGAATACCAATTTAAAGCTCAAAGTCACGACAATTTGCCCATAGTCCAGGTACCATGAAAGTAACAGTTAATAGTTGATCGTGAAAAGATTCTTAAAATTCGATAAACTTTTGAGAGAAGCACATCCTTGTTATTTAGGGTGTAGACTCACCCAAGCACGCATATTGTTCGGTAGCTATTCGGTATAAGGACACTTTTTGGGAAACAGACAATGCAAAGTAGCGTCGGCTAGCCTAGCGACTGCATTGATTGCATTCGGTAGTGTGCCGATCGCCGCAACGCTGACACAGGAGGCACGTGGCGCTTCCGGGAAGGTCGCAAACCATCCTGCGACCTCTGAGGCTGTCGCGCCCGGTCAAGCTATCACGCAGCCTGCAGTACCAGCTACCTTTGCAGCTTTAGGTCAGAAAAATGCCGTGACTCCTATGCCCATGCCGTCTGCAACCGCTACCTTGACTATGTATGGCATGGCCTCGGGCAACGTGACCTATGCTGCCCAACCCGCCGTTGCTCTGCAATCGGAATCTCCCATTGCAGGTGCCGAGTTTGCCGCTGCACCTCCGCTTGACTATGACCAGCAGGACGACGGGACTCCTGAGGCTACCGAGACCCCTGCGCAACGAGCTACCCCGGCTCAGAAAACTGATGAAGATGAAGCGGAAGTTCAGCCTGTCAGCCCCGAGTATGAGAGTCCACAGGCACAGCCTTATGATGCCGAAGTTCCTACTGAGGATTCTGAAACAGAGGCTGTAACTCCAACTCCTGCTACTCCCGTTCAGAACCTTCCTGCTGAGGACGCTGAGGCAGCTTCCCCGGATCTCGGAGAAGAACCAGCGGCTACTCCTGTGACGCCTACTCCGGCTCCTACAGATCAGACTCCGGTGAATCCCGCACCAGTAACTCCTACGCCCACACCGGTTAATCCGACCCCGGTTAACCCGGAGCCTGTGCCTGCCAACCCTACTCCTGTGACGCCTACTCCGGCTCCTACAGATCAGACTCCGGTTAACCCTGCTCCAGTGAATCCCACACCGGTAACCCCTACTCCGGTCCCGGTGAACCCTACGCCTACACAGGCCAACCCAACACCAGTTAACCCTGCGCCTGATCCGGTACCGACCATTGTGCCTAGTCCGGATCTGACTCCGGTTAACCCTGCTCCGGTGAATCCCACACCGGTCCCGGTGAACCCTACGCCCACACAGGCCAACCCGACACCGGTGTATCCTACCCCTACTCCCGTAACACCGGCTCCGGCTAAGCCAACACCCGTGACCCCCACGCCCGTCCCGGTCTCTCCGACCCCGTCGCCCGTAACACCTACTCCTGCAGACCCCGCACCCGCACCGTCTCAGGATCCTGGGTGGACCCCTGCGCCTTCGGAGCAGCCTACTAGCCAGCCTGTTCCGTTCCCGAGCCCAAGTGCTTCCGAATCGGCAGCTCCAACTCCTAGCCCGAGTCCTTCGGGGCATGGAAACCCGGGGTCTGACGATTCGCCAGCCCCAGATGCCAGCCCTTCGGCAACGCCGTCGAGTAATGTCTCTCCAGCACCCGCGCCGTCTACATCTGCTGAACCCTTCCCCAATAGCATCGCGACGTTGGGGCGTTTTGCAACAAATTCAGGGTTCCCCAATGCGTTCCCCGGCGCTGCGGACTGGGTACAGGGATATTTGTCCCGTGGAGAGAACGCCCGGAATGGCTCGCCAACTTTGAGAATGGCGAACCCACAGGAGTCTAGAAACGGTTCTTATTCTGTTCCATCTGCCGTGAACCCGGTTGCCCGTCCGCCTGCAACGTCCGCTGGTTCGCAAGCGCAACGGAACGGCGATAGCCCTAAGAGTGTTCAGGAACGTTCAACGGATTCTCGTGGCCCTGGACTCTCAGGTTTCGTGCCGTTGGCGTTCTTCTCCCTGCTAATTCTTGCGATTACCATTGTGGCGATTCGGTACTTTATCCGGGCCAGGTAACAGGGTATGGGCGATTATTGGGGAATGAACCCTCGGACCAAAAAGCATAAAGCACGGGAAAGTTCACTCCGGAAGAGTACATTGGCTCAGCTGGGGGAGTCCCGTGTTTTGCAATTGTTTATGCCCGTGCTGGATGAGCATAACCGCTCCGTAATCCAGGTTGCCTCCGCACATGGGCAGGAACCGGTGCTTGAAGTAGGTCCCGGTGACGACTGCGCAGTGCTCACGGGCGATAATCGACGCACGGTTATCACCACAGATACTCTGGTACATGGGCAAGATTTTCTCGATATCTGGCCTGCCGGTCCGCGTAGCGGCGGTTACGAGGTAGGGTGGAAAGCCACCACCCAGAACCTTGCCGATATTGCGGCTATGGGTGCTGAACCCGTTAGCCTTTTTGTATCTCTAAGTCTGCCGCCCGAAACCCCCTATGGTTGGGTTGAAGACTTTGCCCGCGGTATCCTCGACTCGCTGCATGCATGCGGCGCTACAGTCTGTACGGTAGGCGGCGGTGATCTAGGTAGCGCACGTGATGCCAGCGTTACCATAATGGCTGTTGGACGATGCGAAAACCCTGTGTTGAGGTCTGGGGCGCAACCGGGAGATACCGTAGCTTTGGCGGGCTGTACCGGGTGGGCTGATGCCGGGCTGCGGCTACTGACAATCACAGGTTCTCTCGACTTGATAGAGCAGCTGCCTTCCACGGAGAAAGAACGTATCGAACGCGCTGTTACCCATCAGCTAAGGCCCGTATCGCCCATACCCGCAGGGCGACGCGCTGCAGCATACGGTGCCAACGCTATGCTAGACCTTTCAGACGGACTCGTTAAAGACGCGCGTCGAATTGCCGAAGCATCCGGCGTCGATATCGTGTTCAATGATCCTGCGATTACCGAGCTGGCACGTGAGCTGGTACCAGTGGCAAGTCTTATTCTTGAACATCAGCCTCATAACGATCATGGTGATTCTGCGGTCAGCCTGGCCCGTGAATGCGTTCTGGGCGGTGGCGAGGACCACGGGCTTTTAGCATGTTTTCCGGCGGGTGCCACGATTCCTGAGGGATTTGTCGCTTTAGGCTCTTGCAGTGCTCAAGAACGAAGTGCATCACGAATTCTGTGCGATGGATATGAGCTCCAAAACTATGGTTGGGAACATTACCGAGCATAACCGTCGTATGCTAGAAAGAGCACGGTTACCCAATCCTAGATGGGAAGGATACGTTATGACGAGCGAGCACTTTGCCGCACAAACCCCGCTTAACTTCGGGGTCACGTGGATTGGCGAGGCGCTCTCAACGGTGCAGGCATATTGCAACACACTTAACTCTCTAAACGCTTTCCCTGTTCCCGATCAGGACACGGGGTCGAATTTGGTACACACTTTAGAGGCCCTCAATAAGGCCTTTAGTGAGGAGCTTGATACCCTTCTGCATGATCTTCACGCTCTCACGACGGATATACAGAGCGTTAACCAACGTCTGGGTGAAATCTATGAGAACGCTCTCGTGCAAGCTAGTCGGATGGCTCGCGGCAATTCTGGGACGCTCCTGTGCGCCTGGGCGTTGGAGGCAGTGCGTACCTACTGGAATTTTCCCGGTCGTCTAGCAGAAGAGCTGGGCGAAGAGGCACGTAATCTGCCGCTTCTTCAGAAGCTTGAGGCGATGTACCGCGAAACATCTGTTACGGAAACCGGTACACGTGAGAGCGCATACCGTGAGAGCTATGCGTTAGCGCTTGCCGCCGAACGAGTACGCCGTATTATTGCGAATGAAAGCCTAGAGCAGGGCACTATGGTAGCGATTATGATTGCGCTCGCAGATTACCGTTTCCACTATCGTGCAGGATCGGAGCTTACCGATGTGACGGCACGTGCAGAGTTTCGTCGCGCCACGATGCGCCGAGCGCTTGAGGGCACGGCGCAGAATCCGCCGCTGCCAGAACTCAAGGGATACGTAGATGCAGGTGCCCTAGGCTTTTATTTGGCAGCGGTACAATCAAATCCGCGCTGGATGAGCTCGCGTATGCCTGCGCAGGAGGTTTATGCCTTGGCGGAGTCTCCTACAGATGTTACAAAGCCGAACAGTACGTCTGCTTGGAAAGCGCGAAAGACCGAAGGAACGCAGGACCAGGCAGAGCATCATACTGATGCGACCGGTACTCGGGAAAACCCAGGGTCAACCTGGGAAATCATGGGGACGCTAACTATAGACCCCCTTACTCTGGTGCAGCTTCGAGCAGAATTAGAAGAGCTTGGCGACTCGCTGTTGCTCACCCCGCTCGATTTCAAGAACAATATGTGGACCTTACACGTGCATGTGCCGTCTTTGGAAGAAGCCCGCAAAGTTATCGCTCATTACGGTGTATTAGCGGACGAACGAGTAAGCTCGCTGACTATTCACGAGGACGAGAGCGCCGCACCATCGTGTTCTCAAGATTGATGTCTAGAGCCTGTGTTCACAGGAAGGGCGGGCGATCAGGACATGCACTGCGTGGTGACATGAGCTGACGGGGTTCGTAGCGTGCCCCAAATGCGCAACGGTAGTATTAAATCTACGCTACGTCTTATATGACCGTTCGAGCCGAAGGCATTCGGGATGACGGAGTGCTGCGGGCAGAAAGGAGGGGAAGCATGCCACCTCAAAACTCGAAAGAAGCGCATGATGAGGGCGCGACTCCCAGCCTTTTTGCCGATGAATTTTTAGAAAGCGGTCTTGGACAGGCCAAGAAAGCTGCCGAACAGCAACCCACCGATACCGAGCATTCTGACCCCAAATCGTCTGCCATTCTCTCTGAGGACGAACTTGTAGCCCATGAATATGTAACGGTTCGCGACCTTGCCGAGTATGCACGCGGTACTAAAACGTTAACGGAGCTCTCCACCCTCGCGCATCAGCGTGAAAGCTCGGAGTATCAGCGTATTGTGGATGCTCTGCGTGCTTCTTTGGGCGCGGCGGCTCAGAATATGGAGACAGCGGAACTGTACGAACTGGCTGATATTGCGTATACGGCACGTACCGAAGCACCGTCCCAGCGTGGAACGTCTATCCGAGGAAAAACCAAGAAGAGCACACAAACAGCATCGCAAAAACCGGCAGCAAAGAAAGCGAAACCCCCACGAACCACTCCAGAAAAATCTAAGCGTCCTCGATTAGGTGCAGAGATCTCCTCTTCGGAACAAAAAAATAGCCTCGATTCTCATGTGGAAGAGTCGCATCAGGAAAAGAGCAAACCGAAGAATACCGTAAAAACAAAAACACCGGCAAAGAAACCTTCGCGCAAGAAAGCCACCGGCCCAAATACCCCTAAGAAAGCAGATAAGTTAGCCGCGGGAGTGCGGAATACAAAATATAATTCGGACTCTTCTTACGAGCAAGAAAGGCAGCAGCGTGCCGCACGGTCGCGGGCTTTAGCACGCTATAACGATGAGAAACGCCTGGAAAACGCACCCTTAACACGTTACCTGCCGACGGCAACGGCACGCGCTCTCAAAACTCACCTGAGCATAAGCACGGTGGGGGAGCTGCTGGAATATTTTCCACGGAAATACCTGCCTCGTGGAGAACTTAGCCGGTTTGCCGACCTTGTTGAGGGACAGGACGTGACAATTATCGCCAGGGTCACGAACGTTTCGACCCGAACCATGGCGGCACGCAGAGGAAAAATCACCGAAGTCACGATTACCGATACCCTTGCAGAATCCGACCAGAATTCGGTCGATAATTCTTCATCAGGTACCTTCGCCGTACGCGAGGGCAGGGCCAATACACCGCAACGAATGCCTGCGGGTAAAACCAACCCGCGCGTGAGCGGATTGGCCGCGCCTTCCGCCGGTTACTCGGGCTATGCGGATTCCTACGGACAACAGAGCAGCGGGAATAATTTCTTCGGTGTGCCGCAACATATATTCGGCAGTTCGGATATATCAGGAACCGGACGGGTAGGCTCCACCATGAAGCTTTCCTTCTTCAACGCATGGACCGCGGCACGCGAGATCCATGCTGGCGAAACCATGATGTTCTCCGGGAAGGTGGGGATTTATCGCGGGGAGTATACACTGACAAACCCGCATTACGCCCTGCTTTCAGACGATGGAAATGCGAACGCCCCCGAATGTGCCGAGGCGCCCATTCCCGTTTATCGTGCTCCGGTGAAACTGCCAACGGATCGCATCGCGACCGCTATTGCTCAGCTCATCGAATCTGTGCCCCTAAAAGAGCTTGAAGACCCAATACCGTATAAAATACGCCGCGCCCGAAAAGTCCCTTCGCTGGAGTGGACCTATCGCGCCCTGCATACTCCCGATAGTGAGGACACTTGGCGCGCCGCTCAAGCTCAGATGCGCTACCGAGAAGCCTTTGTTCTGCAGAGCGCCTTGGCCCGGTTACACGCCGCACGTGCCGCCCACGCCACCGTGGCCCGGTCTGCTCTGCCGGATGGGGCAGCAGATGCTCTGCTGAACGTGCTTCCCTATGAGCTCACCGAGGGGCAGCAACGAGTGGGCAAGGAAATTTCCCGTGATCTAGCCTCACCGTCACCCATGAATCGGCTTCTGCAAGGCGATGTCGGCTCGGGCAAAACGGTGGTAGCCCTTCGCGCTATGCTTCAGGTAGCCGACTCTGGTGGGCAATCCGCGATGCTCGCACCCACCGAAGTGCTCGCCGAACAGCATTTCCGCTCGATCCTCGATATTCTTGGGGATTTAGCGGATACCGAGGGTATACCGGGATATGAGACTACGCTTTTTCACCCCCAAAACCAAAAAGAAAGCAAAAAAACCGAGCATCGTGTGCGGGTTAGGCTACTCAGCGCCTCAATGCCTAGTGCACACAAGCGTGCCGTACTCGCCGAGATCGCCGACGGCACCGCCGACGTGGTGATCGGTACTCACGCCCTGCTTTCGGATGCGGTCACCTTCCGCGACCTTGGCATGGTTGTGGTCGATGAACAGCACCGCTTCGGTGTGGAACAGCGTGACTCTCTGCGTGGGAACAACGGCGAGCTGCCGCATCGTCTGGTGATGACGGCAACCCCCATTCCGCGTACCGTCGCCATGACCGTGTTCGGTGACCTTGATGTTTCTGTGCTCGATCAGCTGCCCGCCGGACGGCAGCAGACCGCAACCCATGTGGTGCCGCTTGCGGAAAAACCGACCTGGGCAGATCGCCTGTGGATACGCGCTCGCGAAGAGATTGATGCAGGGCACCAGGTCTACGTGGTGGTTCCCAAAATTGGCGATGACGATGAAGAACTTGAAGAAGGTCAACAGCTCTTTGGCGATGCCGGGCGTGAAGGTTCTCAGAGCTCTGACGGTAAAACACGCCTGACCTCCGTGACTGCGATGACCGCCTATCTAAAACAGAACCCGGCGCTGAAGGAAACCCGAATCGCGAGCCTGCATGGGCGTATGGACCCCGAGGAAAAAACTGCTGTAATGACTGCGTTTGAACGCGGAGAGATAGATATTCTGGTGAGCACCACTGTTATTGAAGTGGGTGTGAACGTACCGAACGCAACCCTCATGATGATTATGGACGCCGATCGCTTCGGTATTTCCGGGCTGCACCAGCTTCGCGGTCGCGTAGGGCGTGGTGGTTTTGCCGGAACCTGCTTGCTTGTTACCCGGCAAGAAGCAGGAGGGGTATCTCGCGAACGTCTAGATGCGGTAGCGTCCACCACCGACGGGTTTAAACTTTCGCAGATAGACCTGCAGCAGCGCCGTGAGGGTGATATCCTAGGTGCCGCGCAGTCCGGGAAGAAGAGTACCCTTAAGTTCCTGAGGGCTCTCGCTGATGCAACCATTATTGAGCGCGCTCGTGAGGATGCGCGGGCGCTGATCGCGGCGGATCCCACGCTGGCGAAGCATCCGAACTTGGCACGTACGATTGACCGGGCGCTTGATGCCGACCGTGAGGCATTTTTGGGGCGTGGCTAACACACGGGTTTGGCGGTTTTGTTACCTTGGGCCTCCGCCACTAGAGACTATCGACGAACAGACGTGAGGAACGCATGAGCCGTATTATTGCCGGAACCGCTGGCGGTCTACGCCTTGCCTCGGTGCCGGGGGAGAACACTCGTCCCACGACCGACCGAGTGAAGGAATCACTTTTCTCGAAACTGGAGAGCTATGATGTTGTGCAGGGAGCGCGTGTTCTTGATGCTTATGCCGGATCGGGTGCCCTCGGATGCGAAGCGCTCTCGCGGGGCGCCGCATCCGTCGAGTTCGTGGAGAAGCACCCCAAGGCATGTGAGGTTACCCGCCGAAATGTTGCGGCAACGTCGAAAACTGCAACCGGTATTACCCGAGTGACTCAAGGGAGCGCGCAAAGCTATGTAGCGGTCCATAGCGGCCCCTGGGATCTTGTATTTCTTGACCCTCCATATGCATTTACGCAAGAGCAGGTTCTCGATATTTTGCGTGTCATCACCCCGAATCTAGCGGAGGGTGCCATCGTGGTAGTGGAGCGTTCCTCACGCGATGCGGAACCCGCGTGGAGCTCTCAGCTGCGCCGGTTTGCAATGAAGAAATATGGCGAGACGGTGCTGTACTATCTTGAATCAGATGAATCATATACGGATACTGGTTCTGAACCCGCCGAAAGCGAGAATGCTTCATGTTAGCTATCTGCCCCGGATCGTTTGACCCGATTCACCACGGACACCTGGAGATTATTGCTCGTGCCGCTGCGCTCTTTGATGATGTGATCGTGGGGGTAGCGCATAACTCCTCTAAAAAATACCTTTTTTCTCTGCAGGAGCGAGTGAACTTGGTGGAGCGTTCCCTCGCGGAGCGCGGTATTACCACCGTGAAGGTTGAGGTTATTCCACCGGGGGTACTTTTGGCACAGTGGGCTCAGGAACACGGGGCGCAGGTACTTGTTAAGGGCCTCCGCTCGGGGGCGGATTACGAGTATGAGGCTCCAATGGCGAGTATGAACCGTCATTTGGCAAACTTGGAGACGGTGTTCTTGGCGGGGGAAGACCGCTTCGGCGGGGTGTCTTCGACGATTATCCGTGAGGTTGCATCCTTAGGCGGCGACGTTTCGGTTTATGTGCCGCGTGTGGTCTCGGACGCGCTCGTCGCTAAGCACTCACAGGTCTCGACCGATAACACGATTGCGTAGTTTTATGCGCGATTCTCCCACGATCAAGGGCGTTTTTCCTGGGTTTTGCGCGTATTTTATGTGAATTTTGATGCGTCGAATGTCATAGTTTGCCGCCCAAACCTTGATTAATGGCGGTTGAGGGGATAGAATATCTCTTTGGTTTAAGCATTTTGTATAAGGAGATATGCCATTTCACCTCAAAACTCCTCTGATTTGGTGGTGTCAGTCAAAAATCTGGTGCACCGTCCCGGATCTATGGAAACCCTCGACGAGGTTGTACAGGCACCCGCTGAGATGGGTAATGCCCTGATTGGTGTACAAGAAGGCACCGACATGGACCTGAACATTCGGCTGGAGTCGGTAGTAGATGGTATCCTGGTAAGCGGCACAACCGTAGTGGATGTACACGGCGAGTGTAGCCTATGTTTGGATCCGATTGATTACGAAATGTCGACCAACATACAAGAGCTTTTTGTTTTCGAGAAGGCCCCCTCTGGCGGCCCCGAAGACGAAGACGATGAGCAGTATGCCGTTGAAGGTGAATCTATTGACCTTGAGCCGGCACTGCGGGATGCAGTAATCCTTCAACTGCCGTTCCAGCCCGTCTGCCGGGAAACCTGCCAGGGACTGTGCTCTGAATGCGGAGCGCGCCTGGAGGAAGACCCCGGGCATCATCACGAGGTGTTGGATCCGCGCTGGTCAGCCTTA
>ERZ772956.1267-NODE-1267-length-17518-cov-6.629388_pt1 | contig 17518 bp, 20 predicted proteins | sample MGYA00580683_ERZ772956 | MGnify/ENA primary metagenome ERZ772956 (study PRJEB29015, sample SAMEA2738077) | human oral metagenome | biome: human oral; feature: human-associated habitat; material: saliva | place: China | collected 2212 ... | reverse complement strand
GGCTCTAGTGGCTCTATTTCTTATAAGAGTGGAAATTGGGCTTCTAGCGAAAGTTCGACGAACATATAAAGTTTTAACTTCTTCGCGCGCGCGAAAGCACGTTTATAAAAGTTAACTTTTAAATTTAAAGGTTAAAAAATTAAGAAACGCGCGCGCGAGGGCGCACGGGCGCGTGCACGCGCGTGAAGGTTCATTGTATATAATCTTGCTTGTACCTGAAGGCGATTGGACCGGTGGGCGATAATGGTTGTATGCGTGAAGCACAACTTGAGCGCTATTTCGTTAGCGCCTGTCGCCGTGAGGGCTGGAAGGCGATCAAGCTATTGCCCTCAGAGAAAGGTGTCCCAGACCGACTGGTTCTAACCCCTGGCGGGTTGGTCTTCTTTGTCGAGTTGAAGACAGAGACCGGCCGGGTGTCGCCCGCTCAGCGAGAATGGCACCGGCGGGCAGCGGTTCTTGGGACGCACGTGTACGTAGTCAAAGGTAGAAATGAGGTGGATCGATGGATCGAGACAGTCAAGCAGAGCTGAAGCTCCACGATTACCAGAAAGACGCGGTGGAGTTCTTGCGTCGCGCCCCCGGCGGGCGTGGCCTGTTTTTAGACATGGGTCTCGGCAAAACCGCCATCGTCTTGTCAGCTCTTGGGCCAGAACACCTGCCCGCGCTGGTTATCGCACCGAAGCGGGTAGCCCAAGAAGTATGGCGAAATGAGGCTAAGCTCTGGAGGCCCGATTTAAAGGTCGTTCAGTGCACTGGGGTCCCAGCGGCTCGGAAAGCTGGGTTTGAGACTTCAGGGGACATTTACGTTTGTTCTAGAGACACTCAAGCCGACGCGCTGCCCTACGTGCGCGCAGGCAAGTTTAAGACTTTGGTTCTGGACGAGCTCAGCGGGTACAAATCGAAGTCGTCACTGCGCTGGAAGACAGCGAACAAGATGCGGCCCCACGTGGAGCACTGCTGGGGACTGACGGGCACGCCCACGCCCAACTCGCTGCTCGACCTCTGGGCCCAGGTGGCTCTCCTCGACCGGGGCACCACATTGGGACGGTCTTTCGCCGCCTACCGTCAGCGGTATTTCTACCCGGCCTCGATCGGGTTTAAGGGCTACGCTACGTCGTGGGCTCTGGTGAAGGGCGCAGATGTTGTGATCTATGACCAGATCAGCAGTTTCTGCCTCTCGATGCAGACTGAAAACCGAATCAAGCTGCCCGCCACCACCGAGAACACCATCACGGTTGAGCTACCGGCGGGGGCGCGGCGGTTGTACGACCAGATGCGTCGAGACATGGTTGCCGAAGTGAAGTCTGGCGCTGTCCACACCGCCTCCACGGCGGCGGTTATGGTGGGCAAGTTGTCGCAGATGTCGGCAGGCTTCATATACCCCGATGTGGATGAGTTTCTTTCTGGCCACACAGAGATAACACACCTGCACTCTGAAAAGACCCGTGCGCTTGTTGAAATCTTCGAAGGGTCCACTTCGCCCATTCTTGTGTTCTATCGCTTTAAAGCCGAACTTGACGCCGTTAAAGCGGCATTTCCTGCCGGGGTGGTGCACACACCCAAAGACCCAGACGTGTTCGAGCGGTGGAATCGTGGAGAGATACCGATTCTCGCGGCCCACCCTGCCTCGATCGGTCATGGCCTCAACCTCCAGCACGGCGGGCACACGATTGTGTGGCTCACGCTGCCGTGGAGCACCGAAGAATGGGATCAAGCGAACAAGCGCTTGTCCCGGCAGGGGCAGAAGAACCCGGTCGTTATACACAAGATTATGACTCAGGACACCATTGACCAGGTTATTGAGGCACGATTAAAGCAGAAAGAAACTATCCAAGACGCCATTATGAACTATCTTCAGGAGTTTTAGACGTGTCTGAGAATTTTGACCCGAGTACCAGTTTAGAGTTCGCCACTGCCCCTAAACGCAATTCTGTCGTATGGAAGAACGGCCACATCGAATGGGGCACCTTCTGCGAGAATGCAGTCAACCCCGCCGGGGTGAAAGAAGCCGGCAATTACATCTTTGGCCGGCTGAACGGCGAACGTCGCAACAAGAGTACAATAGCGTCTCGATCAGCGGTGACGTTGGACGTGGACACCCCCGGCGATGCGTTTCTCGACCGCATCGAGAACGTGTTCGGGGGCACCGAGTTTCTGATGCACTCGACTTTCTCATCCCGGCCGGGGGCGTACCGCTATCGCTTGATTTTTCCACTGACAACTGTTGTATCGCCTGAGGTATACCGCGACCTCTGCGATGGCATTATGGATGCGATTGGTCGGGAGAACTTCGACCCCAGTACCAGCCAGCCTGAACGGTATATGTTCTTGCCCGCAGCCGCCGACCGTGAAGTGTATTTCTACCAACACAATGTTGGCACTGCGCTGGACCCCTTCTCGCCGATGTTCTCTGCACCCTCGTCTGGCACCCCCGGCGGGGCTAAGCGAAACTGGAAGAAAGACCCTACGACCCTGAAGGGGGTACCGGGGCACTTCTGCAAAGCGTACCCTGACTGGGCAGAACTGATCCAGATATACGACCTGCCCTACACTCAGGTGTCGCCGAACAGGTTCCACCTCAACGGTGCGCATTCGGACGCTGGCATGGCGCCCATCGCCGAGAACCCCGGCTTCGTCTTCTCACACCACGCCAACGACCCCGCCGGGGGTTACGCGCGCAACGCTTTCGATCTCGTTCGACTACATAAATTCGGTGAACTTGACCGAAACTCAAAGGCCACCACCCCGCTCAACCGCCTGCCCTCGTACCGGGCGATGCTCGACCTCGCGGGCAAAGACGAACGAGTGAAGTCCCTGATGGACCAAGAGGTTATCGACGAATTTCCAGATGATATTCGAGACGAGCTCGGTGGGTCCGCCCACTGGGTGCGTGAGCTCTCACGGGGCAAAACCGGCCAGGTCGAAGACACCGAGCAGAACTTCTCGCTTATCGCCCAGAATGACCCCGCGTTTCGGCGCATTATTCTGAATGCACGGGGTATGACCATCGAGTTTCTGCCTGGGTCGTTGCCCTGGCGCGATGTGTCTGCGCACGACACCGGGCTGGACGACTATGATTTCTCGTCGCTTTATCTTCACCTGGAGCGTGTGTACGGGTTGAGGGTCACAGACAGTCGCCTTCGTCACATTCTTCGTGATATATCCCAAGACCGCAAGCACGACTTCGTTCGAGAGTACCTGGAGTCTCTCGAGTGGGACGGGGTTCCACGGGTCGAGTTCTCTCTACCTGGCGTCAAAGACTCCCCACACACCCGGCTGGTAGCACGCAAGTCTCTCGTTGCCGCCGTGGCCCGCACGTTCGAGCCGGGTGTTAAGTGGGACAACATGCTTCTCGTCTATGGACCTGAGGGCATAGGTAAGTCGTGGTGGATGGAGCGAATGGCTAAGGGTTGGTACAACTCGCTGGACGACATCACGAACAAAGACACATTGATGAAGATCAGCAAGTCGTGGATAGTTATCGCCGACGAGGGGCATGCCCTTCGTGTGGCCGACTTCAACCGTCTTAAAGAATTCTTGACCCAGCGCAAAGACGAGTTTAGGGCCCCCTTCGCGGCTACAGTGTCGAGCTACCCCCGCCGGTCGGTAGTCTGGGGTACGACTAACGACCCTGCTTTTCTTCGCCGGCAAGACGGCAACCGTCGTTTTCTCATTGTCCATGCAGAGGAGAAGGTCGACTTCTCCATCATGACCGACGAATACATCGACCAAGTGTGGGCTGAGGCGGTGCACCTGTACAACGAGGGTGAAGCGCTGTACTTCACCGAAGAAGAGTCCCGACTGCTGAACCAAGAGCGCGAGCCGTACATACAAGAAGACCCGATTGTCGGCTTGATCAGGGGTTATATGGAGCTGCAGGTACCCGAGAGCTGGCAGACCATGTCGTTGAACGAACGAATGGAGTGGCGTATGAACACTGAGCTTGGCTTCACCCCGGCGGGGGGTGCGCGTCTCGATACTATCTGTGCGCTTCAGGTGTGGTGCGAAGTGCTGGGTCGCCGAATCGGTGACCATACGTCACGCGACATCGCGAACATACACCGTGTTCTTCGGCAGATACCGGGGTGGTCCCTAGCCCCCCGACCGGGGGTGAGCGCTGCGTATGGTGAACAGGCAACCTTTGTTCGTACGGACGAACTAGAACTTATCTAGACAGCAACCCAAGGGGCGCGGCCAAGCCAGGCATAATGTTTCTAGGCGCGGTCGCGCCCCCTGTACAAATAAGGAGACATTATGAAGATTATTCTGGAGTTTGACTCTTTTGAAGACGCCAACGCCCCCCTGGTGAAGGCAGTTCTTGGCACCATGGCCGGTGCTGTGGGCGACGAGCCGAAGGCCGAGCCGAAGGTCGAGCCGAAGGCCGAGCCGAAGGTCGAGCCGAAGGCCGAGCCGAAGGCCGAGCCGAAGGCCGAGCCGAAGAAGGACAAGAAGCCTAGTCAAGCGAAGAAAGTTGAGCCGAAGGCCGAGCCGAAGGCCGAGCCGAAGGCCGAGCCGAAGGCCGAGCCGAAAGCCGAGCCGAAAGCCGAGCCGAAAGCCGAGCCGAAAGCCGAGCCGAAAGCCGACGAAGGGCTGATGGCGCGGGCCATTGAGCTGGCGTCCGAGTTGATGGCTGCTGGAAATGTCCGTGAACTGCGAAACCAGCTCTCGCAGGTCGGTGCGTCTCGAGTGAAGAGCATGGACGCAGAGCAGCTGCAGAAGTTCGTGTCGGCTGTCGAGGCCCTGGATGCCTAGCAAGCACGCCGTTCTAGGCCCGTCAGCTGCGGCACGGTGGCTCACCTGCACTGCATCGGTCGCCATGGAAGAGACAGTCCCCTGGCAACCTGAGGCAGATTATGCTCGCGAGGGTACTCTTGCCCACGAGCTGGCTGAGTTGACGGCTTCTCTCGAGCTGGGTCTCACCCCGGCGGGGGCGCTGGATGCGAAGTTCGCTGCGTGGGAGAAAGAAGCCCGTGAGTTCTTCGGTGAGTCAGCAGAGACCGAGCTGGAGGCGATGCAAGACTTCGTCGGGTGGTACGTTGACTTCTTGGATGAAGCCCGTGGTGATGACGGGGTTGTATTCTTGGAGCAGCGGCTACCCGCCGGGGTCGACGGGTGCTGGGGGACGAGTGACTCAGTCATCGTCACGCCAGACACAGTCCACATTGTTGATTTCAAATATGGCAAGGGTGTCGAGGTGTCGCCGGTGGCGAACCCACAGCTGATGCTGTATGCACTTGGCGCGCTGGACAAGTACCGAGACCTCATCGATACGACGACGAAGGTCAAGATGTCCATCCACCAGCCTCGTATCAACAATGTGGGTTCTTGGGAGGTCACCCCTGAGTACCTCACGACCTGGCGCGAAGAGGTTGCCCGACCGGCCGCAGCGAAGGCCCTGTCTCGTGACGAGGGTGAGTTCCACCCGAGCGAGAAAGCATGCCGCTTCTGTCCGGCCGGGGGTGTGTGCAAAGCACGTGCCGAAGCCCTCGTCAATGATGCCTTCAGCGACGAAGACCCTCGAGTTATCTCACCAGAGGACCGGGCGTTATATTTGTCGCGTGTTGGCGAGTTCAAGGCGTGGCTGAAGGCACTCGAAGAAACCTCACTCGACCTTGCATACAGCCAGGGCGTGGAAATACCGGGGTGGAAGGTCGTTCGATCTGGAGCCCGGCGGGTGGTCGCCGACGAAGACAAGGCATTCGCTCGACTCGAAGAAGCTGGATACACCAGTGACCAGTTCTCCAAACGAAAGATCGTTGGTGTGACAGAGCTAGATCGTCTCGTCGGCAAGGCGAACTTCTGGGACGTGCTTGGTAACGCTGCGCACACCCGGCCAGGTCGCCCGTCTCTTGTGCCTGAGTCAGACAAGAGGCAAGCGATTACAAAGAAATCTGACTATAAGGAGATGTTCAATGACTAAGCAGGTCATAATTGATTTTGATCGGTTCGACGAGTGGAAGTCCGCTTCTGGCATCGAAACCGACGCAGAGATCTGCCGCACGGCAGGGCTCCACGCAGCAGCGATCAAGCAGCTGCGTACTGGGTATCGGCAGCTATCCATCAAGGTGGTCACCGGTTTATACGAGGGGTACGGCGTCAAGTTCGACCCCAAAGACCCGAAATCGTTCTATCGCTACAACGACAACTAAGGATACAAAGAAATGGCAGCATCAACTCGTCTCACCACTGGAGAAGTTCGTCTCTCGTTCACTCACGTTCTCGAGCCCTACGCTCACCCTGAGTCGGACGCTGACCCGGCCTACTCGACCGTGATCATCATCCCGAAAGACGACGAGAAGACCCTCGGCAAGATTCGTGCCGCTCAGCAGGCCGCTCTTGCTAAGGGCAAAGACACCAAGTTCAACGGCAAGTTGCCGAAGACCTGGACCGACACTCTCCATGACGGTGACGACAGCGAACGGCCTGAGTACGCTGGCTCGTTCTACATGACCGTGAAGTCCCAGCAGAACCGGCCCCCGCTTGTGGTTGACCGCGACAAAGAAGAAATCATTGACCCCCGCGAGGTCTATTCTGGTGTGTACGGGCAGGTGGCAATCGACGCCTACGCGTTTAACGTGAGTGGAAATAAGGGTGTTACGTTCCAGCTGCTCGCTGTGCGCAAGCTTCGTGATGGAGAGCCACTCGGTGGAGGGGCACCAGTGAAGGTTGACGATGTCTTCGACGACCTCGATGACGACGAAGCCTTGATCTAGCCGTGGTACGACAGACCCCGGCGGGCGCACCCCGCCGGGGTCTTTCTTTAGGAGAACTTATGGACATTCTTTATGTAGACATCGAGACCTATGCCCATCTCGACCTGCCCGAGGTTGGCGAGTACAAATATGTCGAGGCCTACGATTTCGAGATACTTATGGCGGGATGGGCGATAAACGACGGCCCCGTGGAGGTCGCTATCGGCGAAGAAGCCGTCAGGGCGATACCCGGCCTGACCGACCCGAACGTCTTGAAGGTCGCGCATAACGCGAACTTCGAGCGGACGTGCTTCTCTCACTTCTTCGGTCTAAACCTACCTCTTGAGTACCTACCAGCCGATGAGTGGGACGACACAATGGCTCTCGGTGCGAGCTGGGGGTACCCTCAGTCACTCGAGGCCATGGGCAAGGCGCTCGGTGTCTCTGACAAAGACCCGGTAGGCACCCGGCTGATTCGTCTCTTCTCGAAACCCCAGCCTCGAACAGGTCGACGGGTGATGCCCCAAGAGAAGCCTGACGACTGGGCGCTGTTCGTCGAATATTGCCGCCAAGACGTTGTCGTGCTCAGAGACATACACCGTGAGCTTCTCGCGCGACATGGTGGGTGGCACCCCGGCGAGCGAGAGATCTGGTTAGCCGACAGGTGGGTGAACGACCGGGGCATCTGCATCGACACTGCTCTGGCAGAAGCCGCCGTTGAGGCAGACACCGAGATGAAGGCAAACGCCCGGCGAGAAGCCCAAGAGCTCACTGGTGTGGATAACCCCGGTAGCCGAAACCAGCTGCTAGAGTATTTCCACGAGCAGGGCACCGGGTCGAGCCGAGACATGACCAACCTGAAGGCAGAATCTGTGTCGCGGGCGCTCGCTGACCCCGCCGTGGTGGGCGACCCCCGGCGGGTGCTCGAAATTCGACAAGAGCTGTCGCTCACCACCGCCTCGAAATATCAAGCCGCGTTGACTCGAGTGAATTCGGACGACCGTCTTCGCGGTAGCTTTCGTTATTTCGGTGCGCACACTGGCCGGTGGTCGGGTAAGGGCGTGCAGCTGCAGAATCTGGCGTCCGACTCACCAGAGAACGACGAGGTCTCCGAGAAGCTCGCCATGGAGACCATTCTCGGTGAGCCGCGTACTGCCCGCCAGCTGAAGCAGATGGTGCGGACGATGTTTCTTGGGCCCTTCACTGTGTGTGACTACAGTGCGATCGAGGCTCGAGTTCTTGCCTGGCTCGCCGGCGAGCAGTGGGTCTTGGACGCTTTCGCAGCCGGTCGGGACATCTATGTCGAAACTGCCTCGCGTATGTTCCACGTCCCATACGACGAAGCCATAGCTCTGCGCAAGAAAGGCAAGGTCGCTGTGCTGGCTCTGGGGTACGCTGGCGGCGTCGCCTCGATGAGGGCCATGGGTGGTGAGGGCACCGACGCTGAGCTCAAGGGCATAGTCCAGCAGTGGCGAGCAGCCAACCCACGAATCGTTCGCTTCTGGAAACAGATGGATGTGGCTTTTCGTCGTGGGCACGGGCAGGTCGGCGAGTACATCAAGGTTCAACGCACACCTTATGGTACGCACCAGCTCGTTCTGCCTAGCGGACGAAGCATTAACTACCACAACGTACGCCTGCAAGAGGCAGAGAAGTTCGGAAAGATGCAGAAGGTCATCACCTTCGACGAGCCCCGCCCGCCGTATGGTCGAGTGCAGACGTATGGTGGACGCTTGACAGAGAACGTGACCCAGGCCGTGGCCCGCGATCTTTTGGCGTCAGGTCTCGTTTCACTAATAAATCTCGGTATGGCACCTGTTGCACACGTCCATGACGAGATACTTGTTGAGGGGGGCGACACCCACTCAGTCGCGGCAGCGATGGGTGAGGACGCCGCCTTTGCCCCGGCTTGGTCGGCAGGTTTGCCGCTCAAGGCTGAAGGGTACAACTGCAACCGCTACCGAAAGGACTAACCGAAATGGCAGTTATGTTTAGCAACGCGAATGACGCGTTGATCCATATGGCCAGGGCCCTGTACACTAAGGGTCGCGTGTTCGCCGGGCGCACCGGCGACGTCACCGAACTGAAGAATGTGACCTTCTCCTTGACCCAGCCCCTGGAGCGTGAAGTGACTGTACCACCCCGGCGGGCGTCCCTCGCTGCACAGATCGCCGAGACACTGTGGGTCTTGAGTGGGCGCAACGATGTCGAGTTTATCTCGCACTACCTACCTCGCGCCAAAGACTTCTCTGATGACGGCAAGACCTGGCGGGCGGGGTACGGGCCGCGTCTGCGTAACTGGCACGGGGTGGATCAGCTCGACGCGGTCGCCACAATGTTGGCGAAAGACCCGACCACCCGCCGGGCGGTCATCAACCTTTTCGACCCCGCCGCCGATCTTCTCGTTGATTCGGTGGATGTGCCGTGCAACAACTGGCTGGCTCTCCAGACGGTCGAGCGGGCGGGTGAGCTCGAGCTGGACCTCTTCGTCTCTACTCGGTCGAACGACTTGATCTGGGGATGGAGCGGCATCAACCAGTTCGAGTGGTCAGTTCTTCTCGAGGTTCTCTCGTGGGTAGCGGGTCTGACCCCCGGCCGGGTACACTACAATCTCGCTTCGCTGCATTTCTACCCTCGCCACACCAAGATGGTGGAAGAGATTGCAGCGTACGCAGGTACCGAATGGCCCGCCGGTGGGCAGCCAGCGGTAGCAGATTGCACCGACGCACCAATCACCGCTGAAGGGCGGTTCAAGCTGTTCGAGAGCGAGCTCGACGACCTCATGGGGTACGTGGAGCGGCTCCACCGGGGCGATCTCGCGCGCCCCGTCGGGTACGCCCTACCTCTCTTCAGGTATTTCGCCGAAGTTCTGTACAACCACTGGCGCAAGAAGCCTAAGGTCCTCGATGACCGCACCTTTGTGCAAGCTAAACCAGAGAAGGTGCCTTCTGGTGTCTACAGTGCGATCGCCATGAAAGAAGAGAAGGGTAAGGTGTACAAGGGGTCGTGGTGCGCTCGTGGCGAATTATTCAGCATTCTGCCGAATATCGCACGAAAGATTGATCGCTTGGGACACCCCGGCGCGGGCGACAGCGAGTGGGACACTCTCGTTGATCTCTTCAACTACCTCGTGCTCTACCGCTGCTGGACCATTGGTGACCCAGAGGCAGAGAACTTCGCCGACCAGGCAGTTCGGTTGTTCTGGTACACGTACTCGGACTCAGGGCGAGAGCTGTGGGTAGGCAAGACCGAAGAGCAACTGGACGAAGAGATTCGTGAATCGTTCAACGAGTTTCTCTCTTCTGTAGAGTCACAGACCTTGTACAACAGGGAGAGCCGCCAAGAAATCATTCGACGGCTTGTGGCTAAGGTCGCGTGCCGCCGGGTTTTCCAAGAGAAGGCCGGTGCATAAGTGAAGGCGTACGTACTGACCTACAAACGAGTCGACCGCCAGACGACTATCGGCAACATATCTGAAGAGTTTCACCCGATTCTCACGGTTGTCTGCCATAAGGACGAAGAAGAGGCTCTGCGGCAGGTGCTACCCGCCGGGGTTAACCTCTTGCCCCACGAGGTTGTTGGGGGCAGCGCGGTGCGCGAGTTCATCCTCGATCACCACCGTGAGCACGAAGCAGACCCGCGCTTCGTCATGTTCGACGACGATCTGGCGTTCAATCTCCGTGTAGAAGACCAGATCATCGGCATGGACAAGCTGGATGAAGATGATCAGTTCGAGGCCTTCAGTGACCTCTTCGACGACCTGAACCAAGCCCTCGCTGCGTACCCGCTGGCGGGGGTTCTGCCCCAGGCATTCGCCAACCGTCGAGAGCCAGACGTGCGGTGGTACATCAATACACGCATGTATGCGTGCTGGGGGGTTAACGTGAAGATGCTCGATGAGGCGGGCATTAAGTTCAACCGCGTGACCTATGCTGACGACTTCGACGTGCAGATGCAGGTGCTCGAGGCTGGGCTGGACTTCGTTGGCCTCAACTGGATGACGATCTCGGAGGTCAAGCCACCAAAGAGCGCCAACCCCGGCGGGGAGTGGACGACAGACCGCTTAGCGGGTGTAGAGAAGAAGATCGATGCATACGAGGTGCTGCGCGAGCTTCACCCAGAGAACGTCACATGGCACATCAAGAAGGGCGTCGACCCAGACGAACTTGAGGCGAAAGACGTCAAGATTCGCATCAACTGGAGGCGGTTTGGCCGAAAGACGGGGCCGCTCGAGAAATAATTAATTATTTATCTACCCCAACATAACCCGAGGTCAACGCGTTATGTTGGGGTAGATAAACAGAAAAATTCGCGAAATTCCCACTCCAGGATTTGCGTTCGCGCCCCGAATGAGGCATAATTAAAGTAGAGGGGTTGAGTTGAGACCCCCAGACGAAAGGTAAGTGAGATGGAATTGGTAGTTGACTTCTCGGTCTTCGAGGATGGTAGCGTGGCTCTCTCGGTAGCGGGTTCACGGATCGATGAGGGCGGCGTGGAGGCCGACATGGATCTCCGCGATGATCTCTCGCTCTTGGTGGACGACCTGCGTTTCGCCCTCGAGGGGTCCGAGTTGACCCCCGCCGGGCGCTGGCACCAGTCAGGTGAGCCTGAGGTCGCCGACGGCGTCATCACCGGCTGCTTCTTCGTGGTGAGTTAGGGGGCGCGGGCAGATGTGGAATCCCCGAGAGGTTCTCGGGGCCACATCTTGCCAGTCCACCACCGGCTTGGAGGTTCTCCAGGCCGGTGGGCTGGCGGGATGGGACCCCAAGCTGAAGAGCACGTACGTATTGGTCGATGGTGCGCCCCTTGAGCTCCCCACGTCGAGGGCCGTCGTGGCCACCACCCCCGCCGGGGTTCGCGTGGTTGGCGAGGCGGTGTCCCCCAAGTACCACCCCGCACCGAATGAGGTTCTGCTCCCCTACATGGATCAGCTCATCGACGAGTTCGGCGTGGACACCTGGCTCACCGGGTCGTACCACGGGGGGTCGGTCGTGTTCGTTCAGGGTTTCTTGCCCTACACCCATCAGGTGGGTGGGCTGGAGGTCCAGGACACGGTCACGATGATGACGTCTCACGACGGTTCATTGCCCACCTCAGTCCTGATCGAGCCTTTGTGCGCGAACCGGGCCATGGTGAACATTGATCTCGTTAAATCGCCGCACAGCGTCGCGTTCCGACACACCGGCGGGGCGGCAGACCGAATCGGCAAGAACATCGAGGTGTTCCACGAGCATGTATACACTTACCTGGATCGGTGGGGTGAGGTCGGCACTCAGCTGGCCGGGGCCACCGCGACGCACCGTGAGCTCGAGAAGATGCTTGTCGACATATACCCAGAGCCCCGCCAGGGGGCTTCAGCGACGAGAACCCGGTGGGAGGCGAAGATCGAGATCATGCTCCAAGAAGCGGCACGAACCTCGACCACCCCCGGCCGGGTGACCTTGTTCGACACGCTCGTGGGCGGCGCGACCTGGTTCGACCAGTACTACCCCTCGCGGGGCAACCGCCGCGAGTACAACCGGGCAGTGCGTTCTGTCCAAGACACCCGTGGAAAGTCTGAGTTAGCAGCTAAACTACTCAGGTACGCAAGTTAGGAGAAAGATGTGAACAAGTACGACGCAGACTGCATTTTGCTCGAGATAACCCGCCTCAGCGCGAACGAGTGGAGAGTCACAGTTGTCGACGGCGACACCAGCCGGGGTGAGGTGGCGTCACTGACGAAGCTCGACGGTATGTTGCTCAAGTCACGGGCGCTGCGGTATGAGGGCGACGATATGGTCGGCGACTTCTTGGGTTTGCTCGATGAAGAATTCACCGACATCGGTGCCAATTTCGACACCACCATCCATCCGGTATATGGGGCAGCGACCTACGTCGTCGTCCTCACCCCGGCCGGGTAGCCACCGGCCACACGAACAGAAAGCTACAGAAAGGCACATAAATAATGGACTTCAGCGACTACGGTATGTTGTACGGCGTGTACGAGGACGGCGGTGTAGCCCGCTACCAGTCACCCAGCCGGGGCTTCGTGCATGGAGGGTACTGGGTTCGCCCCTTGACGAAACGACCTCATCGAGCCGCCGTGGAGTACGCGGCGGAGCTCATCCTCACTGCTGAGGGCATGCGCCCTGACGAATGGACCGTCGAAAAGTACGAATGGGGCATCGATCAGTTCGGTGAAGACATTCTGTGGATCGGCGTGAACAGCTAGACAAACGAGATACACCCGCCGGGGTGCTGGGGCACGGTACCCCGGCGGGGGAGAGGTTTTGACATGAAGACTGTGGTCACGGGTCTACAGAAAGAATTCATCAAGCAGGCAGCCAAATGGGACTATTGGGTACACCCCCTCGTTGTGTACCGTGCAGCGGCCAAGTTCGCGATTCGTACATCGAACAAGAAAGAAGTTCTGGACAAGGCTCTCGCTGAATCGATCGCTATGGCTGAACGCCTCAGCGACTGGGGGTACCTGGAGATGTCGGTGGAGAATGTAGCGGGCAACCGACTACACATGATTCGCTTGACCGACGAGGCGAAGAAATTTCTGAAATATTCTCGAATTTAGGCCTTGAGGATTTGCGTTCGCGCCCCGAATGAGGCATAATTAAAGTAGAGGGGTTGAGTTGAGACCCCCAGACGAAAGGTAAGTGAGATGAAGAAGGCGACAGCTGCCGAGGTTGGATGGGGTTCGTTCGAGGCGGTGCCCATGGACGGTGACCGCACTATTCTCCAGTGCGATGGGTACATCTTCGAGGACTGGGGTGAGCTGCTCGTCGGCACCCAGCGCAAGGGCTACATGGCTGCGCTTCGCGAGTTGGCCGACGAGAAGGGTGCCGAGATCACTCAGGTCACCATCTTCGCCGTCAAGGGCAAGGTCGTGAAGATCAATGTTGATTGGGTCGCCTGCAGCTGTCTCTTCAGATACAAGGGCCTCGGTTGCATCTGCAACAGCGATCTTCTCGAGAAGGTGATTCGCATTGCGTCCTAACCCGCTCACCCCCCGCCGGGTCAAGCTGGCAATCGCTCTGATAGTTTTGGCCGCGTCCTGCATCGGGGCGCTGACCACCATGGTACCGGGCAACGGTGCTACGTTGGGCATTGTGCTCTCGTGCACCTACCTCGGGTACTGGATCCACGAAGGTATACATGACCGCGACGAAGACTAGCCGCAGATAGGTAAGAACAATGGAAATTTACATCAACACCGACGCACTGCCCGAGGGCTACGACATCAATTTCCACAGCCGCGAAGAATGGCGCTCGATTCACCGCGAGAATGAGGGTTTTCTGCTGGTGACCCCGGCCGGGGTGAAGGCGTTCGACGTCCCCCAGCGCCACCGCAGTAAGGTCTATGACCTCATGTACGAAGAGCGGCAGCTTGCCCTCTGCGCCCTCGCGCTTGCTCTGCTCAAGAAATCACCCAAGACGAAGAAGGTCGACGTACTCACGTGGGTCGCCCCGTCGTGTGGGCTGGTGTGGAGCATCTTCACGGGGCTACCTGGTGTTCGCCCCGGCGCGACGGTGGGTGAAGTCCGCAAAGCGCTGAAGGCGAAACTCACAAAGTACACCGAGCAGGTGCCCGCTGAGCCAGTGTCGGTACCGAAGTCGGTCACGATCAAGATTCGCAAGAAAGACCTGAAGAAGGTTCGTTTCGCCGACCCGGCGGGGCGGATGTTCTACTGCAACATCATCGGCTCGCCTGAGTCGGACAAGTCGTTCTCGATTCGCACCAAGGGCGGGTCGGTTGACTACCGCGCCCGTGAAGAACTCAACCGCTCGATCTTTGGCTTGCCGTACGAGCAACGTTTTCTGGCTGTCGCTGCTCTGCTGAAGCGCAAGCTCGATGCGCTCCCAGAAGGTACGCTTGTGGACGCGGTGGAAATATTCAACTTCGCCCCGAATCGCGACGAAGACACGCACCTCGACGGTTCGTCACTGTTTCTGCCGACACCCGGCCTGCGCGCCGGCAAGAGCATCTCGGTGGACACGTGGTGTGCGGTGATCGACAGTGTACTGGTTATGTACACCAAGCCGGACGCCAAAGAGGTGGTGGTCGAGCTGAACGATAGCGACCTGGGCCGTGTGGAGTTTCGCGATTTCGACTATCGTGCACCGTTCGACACCTTCGATGTTCACCCCATCCCCGACATTGGCTTCACCGTGACCTTCTTGGACGGCACGAAGAAGCGGTTCACGCCGAAAGGCAACCACCGCAGCAACATCTACAACGCCCGCTTCGAGGACCGCCCCTACGCGGTGGCTGCGCTCGCGGCAGAGAAGGCGAAGTCGAAGACCCGAAACGGTCTCGTGACCGTCGCCCTCAACGAGGTCACCATGGGCGAAGCGCGTCACGCGATTCTTGACACCACGAACGACCTCGTGTTGCCCCTCACCATCGAGGGTATCAATGATCTTCTCGCGGAGAAGTTCAACATCGAGACCGTCGAATAATTCGTCGGGCAAATAGAGAAAGACCCCCGCCGGTTGTCACCCGGCGGGGGTCTTTTCGTTTATGCGTGCTTACTCGCCCATGCTCTTGAGAGCTGCAGCGGCGTTGGGGTCATAGTGGTCTCCCTTGTTGAGAGGGGCCGCTGCGTCCAGCTTCTCTTCGATGCGCGACAGCGACGCGGCCACCTCAGGGTGTGGCGCCATCTCGACCGGGTGATTTGACTTCACATTGATGACCGCGATGGCTAGGGCGAACACTGCAGGCACGAGCGGCAGCCACAGGGCGAGCTGCTCTTGGGACAGAATGCCGTACCCGACGGCGATAGCGCCAATGATGGCGGACGCGCTGTAGAGAGCGGCGCGAAGGTTCGCGAGTTTCTGTGAATCCATGGTTAGAATCCCTTCTTTTCGGCGATGGTGGTCAGAATGTTGATGAGGGTGGTCTGGTTCTCTTCGATGCTCGACAGGCGTGCGTCGAGCGACCCCTGGGTCTTTACACCACCCCGGCCGGGGGTCGCGGCGTCCTTGAGCTCTTGTACCTGAACGCTGATGTTGTCCAGGCGCTGGAACACAGCACCCGCCGGGGTGGCGTGGCGTACGCCTACCTGGCCGGGTACGCCAGGGCTCAGCAGATTGACGATTTGGGTGAGGTTGTGGTTGATCGCCTCGAGCATTTCTTTCGACATTTCTTCTCCTTCAGTTACAACTTGTGCCACAGACTGCACTGCAGCCGCGCCGAGCGCCCGCTGCGCCAGACCCAAGAACTGCTGTCTGGGGAACCCCTCGCCGGGGTCAGTGTGGTCAGACTGCTTGAACACACGGCTGATCTGGGAGTGGGTCGTGATGCCCTTCTCCCCATCGGCCAGCTGCTGGTCGGTAAGGTACCGGGCAGGGATGTTGTGGCGACGGCAGATGTCTGCAGTCAAGGCAGCGGTTCGAGCGAGAATCGCCTGTGACGGGCCGTCGGCCCACTCGGATGCAGTCTGGGCAGCCCGGCCCGCCATCTCGATGTGGATGCCATACGCGTTGCCGACCGGCATCGCGGCCCAAGCGCACGCACGCTCATCGACGCACTGCACGACCGAATCTGGGTCGACGCAATAGTGGGCACTGGTTCCTGCGGCAGGGTTCGCGAACCACGACGAGATGTTCTCTGCAATCTGGTTGCCCTCAGGAGTCTCCATCGTGTGGAGCACTACCCAAATCGGGTTGACCCCCGGCGACCAGGTGCAGTTCTGTGTTGGGTATATGGAGTTTGCGACTGACGAATCAGCCTCTGTAAAACTCATATGTGCCTCTTTCTATGTTTGGTATCCCGGCGGGGACAGCTCAGCCCGCCGGGGTGTGGCCACTAGCACCCCTTGTGAGGCGGGGCGCGTGACTCGCTGTGGTCTGACGGGTCAGACCACAGCAGACTTTCGATATATCGGGACAGATCGCTGGGTAGTGGTGGGGCAGGCGGCGGGTGCCGCATGTTGATGTGGGCGGCGAGCAGATTGATGTGCGAGGCCGCGAGAGACAGCGCCATACGTGCGCGGTCTTGGACGCGATATGCGTCCTCGCGTGCATGCCGTGCATCTTGCTCGATCGTCTTCAGTTCAGTCTTGAGCACCGCGATCTCTTCACGCAGCAGCGTTATCTGTGACTGCTGGTGGTCGATCTTTGCCCGGTGCCTCTGCGACCTGAGCTCACCCGCTCTCCCCATCCAGGCGAAGAAGGCTGTCGCCACCCCACCGAGAGCTACCCCTATGGCTGTCCACGCTTCAGGTGGTAGAATCATTCTCTATCTGTGTGTGTATGAGTTGAGTGCGTCTTGTGAGTTACATGGTGAAGAACCCGACGATGTTCAAAATATACCGGCCGGGGGTACGTATACCATCAGTTTTGAACTGGCGACCGTTTGCCTCGACCCAGACGCCACCCCCGCCGGGGGTGTACGACTGTGCTTCCACAAGCGATATCGCCTTAGGCCCTGTAGCGGGTATCTCGAACATAACACCAGCAACGGTCTTGCCCGCTGGCACAGTGAAGTCCAGATGAACGACCCCCAGACCAGTGTTCGGGTCGAACGTCATGAAGTGCCGCTTGGCCGCATCAGCGCCGCCCGCATTGACCACAGCACCACTGGCGCTCGACCACGAGAGCGGGTACATACGCGTAGGTTCTCGCTGCACCGCACCACCCCCGGCGGGGCGTGCCTCGAGCGCGGCGAGTCGAGACATGATCGACGACAAGTCAGTGGTGGGCAGAGTCACGGTGCCCCCGTCGTGGGACAGAGTCAGCTGTTGCCCAGACAAAGACAACACCTGTGGCACACCAACTCCGGCGGGGCCTTTCGGCCCAGGTTCGCCGGTCGGGCCTTTCTCGCCCACCGGGCC
>ERZ772956.1263-NODE-1263-length-17537-cov-3.518762_pt1 | contig 17537 bp, 26 predicted proteins | sample MGYA00580683_ERZ772956 | MGnify/ENA primary metagenome ERZ772956 (study PRJEB29015, sample SAMEA2738077) | human oral metagenome | biome: human oral; feature: human-associated habitat; material: saliva | place: China | collected 2212 ... | reverse complement strand
CATCTGCAGGCTTCATCACCTTAAGTTGACAAGCAATCTTAGACACCTCGTTCAGTGTCAGCTTGCCATCAAGATTAGAGAGCAGCACTGCATTAGGAATCTTGATACGCTTACCGCTCGGCGTGTCGATAATACACTCTCCGCTAAGTTGCAATAGGCTTGTTGGGGCCTCCCAACCAGTGGCTGTTGATTTGCCACCGAGCATCGCGGCCATGTTATCGTAGTTGAGTTGTATCATGTTAAATTTAGGCTCAACAGTACCATTCTTCTGCACTAACGTCAGAACAGGAGCGTCCGGAACCTGCTCTGCTTCAACTTCTACGCTTTCCGGCGCTTTGCCGTTCCACTCAAAACTGTCTTTTTCAATGTAACCGACGGTCTTACCCGCAAAAGTCATTTTACTCAGACCGTACAAAAAATCTTTATTTGCCATGTATCTTTCGTTTTATAAATGAAATGATTGTTTTGATTCTTGATAAGATAAAACCTATAGCAATACCAATTGATAGATACTTGAATGCTATTCGAACGCCGCTAAAAGAAGACTGCTCTTTTATCTCCTGACGCTGCAACTCGTTCTTGTGCTGCTGAAGGGCAAGGCGTTTTTTCAGAACGCTGACCGTTCGAGTAAGATGCACACAAACAAGTTCAAGGCTATCACAGCCGGCTTCAACAATAATCCGTGAAGGTTCTCGGCCTGTTGCCGGATGGCGACTTACTCTTACATGCGCCTGCCCCTGCCGAGCTGTGTAACCTGCCCCGAATGGCAGTAGTTGAAGGCTATCCAGGTTGAGTGTCAGGCTCACTGCTGACATCGGCACCTTCACCGGCTGAATCCGCGTTTCGCTGACGCTCACTGCTTCGCTGTCTGCTTCCTCTACCAGGCTTTGCTCGACGTGTCTTTCCTTCATCAGCGTCTTCGTCGAGCGACAACTCACTGCTGACAGGGCAAGCAGCCCGATGAGGACACAATTGAATAGCCTCGATAGCCCTCGACAGGCGAAGAAGTGCGCGACGGGTTTTACCATTTTCATTCTGTAATTCTTCGATTTTTTCATAATTTGCTTGATTCTGTTGTCGAACACTTACAAGTTCAGCACTCACCATATCGTACATTTGCTTGTAAGTATCCTCTACTTTTTTCTTCTCTTCCACCGTTCGTAGCCGGCGATTGGTTGCCCAGGCAATGGCAGCACCGATGCTGCCTGACGGGATTGCCCATTGCAGAATCTGTAATATAGTATCTGCCATTGTCTTTTACTTCATTAATATTAAACTTGCCGGATGCCTATCTCACGTAGCCAGGCCGACACATCGAAGCTTGGGCAAGCCTTGCCTCGGTTCAAATCATGATGACCAACAATGCGCACTTGAGGGAACCGGCGGTGGAAGTCCTGCACATAGTGTTTTAGAGCCTCGCGCTGTGCGGCCGTCCGCGTGTCCTTCGGCTGCATGGCCTTATCACAGCCACCCACGTACACGACGTGCCGGCTCACACCGTTATAGCCCGCAGCGCCATTGGTTAACTCCCACGAATCTACCTGCGCATCCTCGTTGTTATCCACCAAACGCTCTATGCGGCCATCAAGGTGCACCATATCCGTGTAACCCACCTGCTGCCAACCACGCCCCGCAGGTGGGGGCGAAGTATGCCACCGGCGGATTTCCGCCGAGCTTACCTCACGCCCCTCCGGGGTTGCCGTGCAGTGGATTACAAGGAATTTCACAGGATTGCTCATTAGCCTTGTGGCAGCTCAGGTTCTACATACTCTGCAAGGCCACGATTCACGACGTCCTCAGCGCGGGCTGCATCAAACTCCAGCACGTTGCCGACATCGTAGCGGATAGTGTTGTCAAACTTGTCGAGGAAATCTTCCGTTACCTTGATGGTTACCTTTCCCTCTTTTTCTTCTGTCTTCTTTCCCATTTTTTATCGTTTTAAATAGTTGTGTAATATTCGTACTTTTTTACCCGCGAGGAAGGAACTTCGGCGTCTTGCGCTTGTCGAGCACGATGAACTCTTCACCAAATGCGATATTGGTGTCCGCTTTCATCAGCATCTTGAAGAAGTATAATTCGCTCATGTTGCTTACGCGGTCAATCTTGATGACATGCTCATCGTCTTGCAGGTTCACGGCTGCAAACAGATTAGACGTCATCGCGTCCGGACTGCAAAGCGTCACTACGATAAGGTCATCCGGCCAGGCAGCGAGTGTCTCTATCTGAATGTCCTTGTATCGCTTGATATTTCGCGTAGTCTCATCACGATTCTTGTTCTCACGCGAGGTCAGCTCTTCGTCGTACTTATCGAAGTCGTTTACGCTCATCAGGATGCGTAAATTCGGGTTCTCCCGAATGGCAACAGGAATGGCCTTGCGAATTGCAGCCAAACGTTCGAGCATCTTCGTTGCTTCTGTCTTGACCACAACGACATCCGTATCCTTGACAGCTTGTGTCAAGATACCATTAAACAAATGATCGTCATCGCTACCTGCCTCACCGTTCACATAGTGGAAACCGAGCTCGAATTGTACTTGCTTTGAAAGCGCGTCAAGCAGTTGATTCTGTACATTTGGAGGAAGCTCAGCAAAGACAAGATCACCCTTCGGTTGGAATGGGCGCCAAACGTTCTCAAACGTACGAGGATTGAAGACGGCAAACGCCATGAAGTCTACAGGATCAAGAGCCTTTTCTGAATAATCAAAGCCGCCCTTGGCATCACTTACTTGAGGATCTTCCTTACTCTTCTGAAGCATTTTGTTTGTTCGCAGACGTGGAATGGAGATCTTCTTTGACACGTTAGGTATCACGTGAATAAGGCCCTTACTAACAATCTCGTTGTTAGTTGTCGCTACAGTGAGGAGCTGTTCAAGCACCTCGCCATTGTAATTAGTGTTTTTAATGTTAATCGGCATTGTCGTTTATCTTGTTAATTGTTAATCTTTCAAGGTGTCTACAACTTTCCGTGAAATTTGTCTCGGATTTCACGTTGACGCTTTTCCCAAGGACTTTCTTCAGATGGCTGACCGCCCGGCAGCGTATCCTTGACCATTTTCTTAGTAGGCAGGGCAGCAAGTGCTTTCTCGCCGTCGGCAGGGTGATCTTTTAGCAAATTCTCATAAATAGGTCGCGTTTCAGCGTTAATACGGCCGTCCTGCTCAGCTGCATCAAGTAGCGTCTTTCGATTGGCTGCTGCTGCTTCTTCGGCAGCCTGCTCAAATGTTTGCACCTGTTCTTTCAGAGATGTATTCTCCTGTTCAAGTGCAGACACATTGCTTGCTTTTGCTTCCAACTGCCCGATCCGCGCAAGAACCTCTGCTTCTGTCGCACAGTCCTTGAACTGTGGGCGCTTCTTCAATTCTTCTATGTTCATATCTAAACTGTTTTGTGGCTCGTTGAGCCGGTTGTTGAATATCGTGTATATCTGCTCCGGGGTGCTCTCTTCCGGTACCGGTTCTGCGTCATATATACCATCAATAAAACCTAAGTTCTTAGCTTCTGCCGCAGTCAACCAATGATCTTTCCCGTCGAAATAAGTAGCTTTTATACTCTCTTTATCTTTACCCAACTTACTTGCATACATGTCGCAAAGTGTATCCTCAAGACTTTCCATCTCTGCAATCATGTCTTTCATATCTTTTGTATTACCATAACAGCCACCACTGACACAGTGCAGCATCAAACGTGCATATCTGCTCATGTATACAGGTTTTCCACAGAGAGCTATAACGCTGGCCATAGATGCCGCTACGCCATCAACATACAGTGTAATATTTGCTTCGCTCGCTCTCAGCGCATTAAAAATGGCAATACCCGCATATACTTCACCACCAATGCTATTTATACGAATATTAATATTCTCGTAAGTAGCCGTGGCTGTCATTAGCTCTTGAGCAATTTGAGCACTCGTTACAGTACCATAGCTATCACTAATATCACCATATAAGAAAATGCTACAGGCGTCTGCACCCGGGATGATATTGAAAAATTTCTTTGTCTTTACTTCCATTTCGTTTCCTTAATAGTTTACTATCGCTCATTGCGAATTTTGATGCAAAGATGGAAGATTATCCGCTACTTCACAAACCTCATATTTATTATACAATGCTTATAACCAAATGATTACGTCACAAAATTGCATCATGCGGAAACAATTTGCGAACATTATGAAAACACCTCACCTTTGCACTACAATTGATACAAAATGGCAAAGGATTTAAGCAATACACAAAAAAAAGAATGGGCAAAAACGCTTTATTTGAAGGAGAACCTCACACAGCAGGAAATCGCTGATCGTGTAGGCGTCTCCCGTATTACGGTTAATCGTTGGATAGCTGATGGCAAATGGGAAGTACAGAAGGCAGGATTGACCCTTACACGTGAAGAGCAGATAGCAAATCTATACCGGCAAGTGGCAGAGATAAATAGAAAGATAGCCGACAAACCTGAAGGAGAACGCTTCGCAAGTAATGCAGAAGCTGACATTTTGGGAAAACTTTCCGCTGCAATAAAAAAAATGGAAACAGATGTAGGCATTGCCGACATCATCAGCGTGCAGACGAAATTTATTGAATTTCTACGCTCAATAGACTTTGAAAAGGCAAAAGAGCTTACACAGCTCTCTGACGCTTTTATAAAATCACTCTTATAATTTGAGAATGAAGCAAGCAGATAAAATAGCTCTACTCGATTGGGAGAAATTCCGCCAGGATATTATGCGCTCAACTCCTGTTGATAAGGAAATGAGTGTGTCAGAGCGTGAAAAGCATCGTATGTATCTTGAAGCACACCCTATAGAGTGGATTGAGTATTTTTTTCCCAATTATGCAGTATATGAGTTTGCAGACTTTCAGAAGCGAGCAATCCGTCGCATAATTGCGCATGAAGAATGGTACGAGGTCCTATCCTGGTCGCGAGAGCTGGCGAAGTCCACCATAACGATGTTCGTCGTCATGTATCTCACATTGACAGGAAAGAAACGCAATGTCATTCTCACATCAAACAGTAGAGACAATGCCGTCAAACTTCTTGATACTTACAGAGGAAACCTCGAGGCTAATGGGCGTATCATAGCCTACTATGGAAAGCAGCAGACAATTGGGGCGTGGGCAGAAGATGAGTTCATTACAAAGGGCGGTGTTGCCTTTCGCGCCATCGGTGCAGGACAATCGCCTCGTGGCTCACGCAATGAAGCTACCCGGCCGGATGTTTTACTCGTCGACGACTTCGATACCGATGAGGACACCAAGAATCCTGATACTATTCAGAAGCGTTGGGAATGGTGGGAGCAGGCCCTATATGGAACTCGTTCTATCTCTGAACCAACATTGATAGTCTTCTGTGGGAATATCATCGCCAAGGATTGTTGTATCACCCGTGCCGGCGAGATGGCAGACCATTGGGACATTGTCAATATCCGCGACAAGAACGGCAAGAGCACATGGCCGCAAAAGAACACAGAGGAGCATATCGACCGCACGCTTTCAAAGATTTCTACGCTTTCGCAACAGCATGAGTATTTCAACAATCCTATCTCTGAAGGGGAAATATTCAAGCAGGTGGTTTATGGTAAGGTACCGCCACTTTCCAAGTTCAAGTTTCTCATTATCTATGGCGACCCTGCACCGGGAGAGAGTCGCGGCAAGAAGGGCAAGTCATTCAAGGCTGTTATGCTCTTAGGAAAGAGAGACGGTAAACTCTATGTCATCAAGGCCCGCCTCGCTCAGGCTCTCAATGCCGAGTTCATCGATTGGTATGTACAGTTACTCGAATATGTAGCAGGGCGCAGCACCGTCTACTGCTGGATGGAGAATAACAAATTGCAGGATCCATTCTTCCAGCAGGTTTTCCGACCACTTGTTCGCAACGTGCGAAAAGAGAAAAATATTACGCTCTACATTCAAGGCGATGAGGAGAAAAAGACTGATAAAGCTACACGCATCGAGGCAAACCTTGAGCCGATGAACCGCGAGGGCAACCTGATCCTTAATGAGGAGGAACAGGACAACCCTCACATGAAGGAACTTGAAGACCAATTCAAGCTGTTCACACTCTCCTTGAAATATCCGGCCGACGGACCTGATGCCGTAGAGGGTGGTAACAGAAAGATTGATCAGACCACCCAGCGCGCCGATCGGCCGTTAGTACAATCTCGAAGAAGTGTGAGATCTAAAAACAGACACAGGATATGAGCCAGTTTATTGACATAAAAGACTACGATGCAAGCGTTCATCGCGATATACTCGATGCGCTTGTAAGAGATGATGAGGCGCTCGTTGAAATTTGTGAAGACAGAGCGATAGCCGAAATGCGCAGTTACTTGTCTAAGCGCTATGACTGCAACGCTATCTTTGCGGCAACAGGTAATGAGCGCAATCAACTTATTTTAATGATGGTTATTGATATTGCCGTCTATCATATCTTCTGCATTCACAATCCGATGAAACTTTCGCAGGTACGTAAAGATAGATATGAAAGAGCCGTGGAATGGATGAAGGCAGTATCCAAAGAAGACATCTCTATTGATGGCGTACCGCTCCTGCCTGAAGAGGAGAGAGCTGCAAAGGCTGTGGTGATGTTCAAAAGCAATAAGAAAAGAGAAAACAGATTATAATCATGACAAAAGAGAATACACGTATAACCATCGGTGGCAATATGCCACGTCCCGGACAACGTCAGCCTGCTATTATCAGGCTGACACAGCCCAAACGTTTCAATATTGATACTGCCGACTTCATGATGGCTATCAAGGCAGCCGAAAACGTTGATTATACCCAGCGGGCAAAACTCTATGACCTCTACAATGACATCTTGCTGGATGCCCATTTATCCAGCGTCATTGATAAGCGGAAAAACGCTGTGCTATGCTCAAGCATTCAATTTCAGCGCGACGGCAAACCGGACGAGGCCATCAATGAACAACTGTTTTCTCCTTGGTTCTATCGCTGCGTAGCTGATATACTTGATGCGCGCTTTTGGGGCTTTTCACTGCTTCAGTTCTATAAAAAGGGGGAGTGGATAGACTACGATCTTGTGCCCCGTAAGCACGTGGAGCCTGTCCGCAAGCTCATCCTCACCAGACAGACAGATCTGATGGGAACATCGTGGGAGGAATTTGAAGACTTGCTCTTCATCGGCGGCAGCACTGACCTTGGACTGCTTGCAAGGGCTGCACCATGGGTTATCTACAAGCGTAACACGACTGCCGACTGGGCACAGTTCTCGGAGGTATTCGGTATGCCCATACAGGAATACACTTATGAAACGGACGACGAAGAGGCGCGTGCGCGTGCCCTTCAAGATGCAAATGCTATCGGTTCGTTGGCCACTTTTATTCATGGCAAGGACACGGAACTGCAACTGCGTGAGGCAGGGAATAAGACGGGTTCTGCGGAAGTCTACGACCGTTTTATAGAACGCTGCAATAGCGAAATTTCAAAGCTCATTCTCGGCAACACATTGACAACGGAGGCATCCACCAATGGCACACAAGCACTTGGCACGGTGCACAAAAAGGTGGAAGAAGCCGTCGCGAAAGCAGATAGAGAATTTGTTCTCAATGTCCTGAATTATGACATGACGGACATATTCGCACATATGGGTGTTGACACTGCAGGTGGTAAATTCTGCTTCCCGGAAAAGAAAGATGTTGACCCGAATACAACGATGAGTGTTCTTACACAGCTGCACACGACATTCTCTCTTCCTATTGATGATGATTACCTTTACGAAAAGTTCGGAGTAGAGAAACCAAAAAACTACGAACAGCAGAAGAAGCTGCAGCTGCAGTTGGAAGAAAAGAAAGCACGTAAGGAAGCCTTACAACAGCAGAATAAGGAAGAAAAGAATCCGAACGGCAGTCCACAAAGTTCAAATTCTCATGCTTCTCGGCCTCAGACCTCAAAGCTCAAGGACCGCCTACGCTCTTTTTTCGTGAAAGCCCCGAAGGGCGGGGCTCATTTAGACTGGTAGTCAATCGGAGCTACTTCGATGCTGATAATGCACCTGCCTCAGATTGGCAGATAAGTGAGAGCATTTTGAGAAAGGCGCTTGCGAATATTTACAAGAAAAAGTTCAATGTCAGGACAGAGATTGAACCCTATCTCTATGATGTTGTGCGCGACGTATTCAATCAAGCAACAGACGATGCTTTCTCGTCTTCTGATCATGACAAGGACTTTCAACAACATCTGCGACATAGTAACGAAGTATTCTCTGCATTCAAAGTGCATCGTGCACAGAATGATATGGCTGCACGACTGCTGGATTCAGACGGTGTTCTAAAACCGTTTAACCAGTGGTTGAAAGATGTTTTACCGATAGCCTCGCATCAGTGTGGTGCCTGGTTAAAAACAGAATACGATACGGCGGTGCTCCGGGCGCATCAGGCAGCCGACTGGCAACAGTTCCGGCGCGAGAAAGATGTGCTGCCCAACCTCAAATGGATGCCGTCGACAAGCCTGCATCCTTGCAGGGAACATCGTAGATATTGGGGAACCATACGTCCCATCGACGACAAGTTCTGGAACGAGCACCGCCCGGGAGATCGATGGAATTGCAAATGCAGTTTGTCAAGTACCGATGAATCTGTTACACCCGTGCCCGCCAACGACGATGTTTCAAAACCACAACCAGGACTTTCGGACAATCCGGGCATAACAGGCAAAACGTTCTCGGACGATCACCCGTACTTCCCAAGGTCATGCCAAGATTGCGATTTCTATCACCCTAACATAAAAAACAGGCTAAAGGATTTATTTACGAATAGGGTGAAGAACTGCTACAACTGTCCGTATATTGATAAATGTATTGACAGGCTTGGCGCAGATGGTTTCAAGCTGGAGCGAAAGTACCCAAACGGAGGAACGCTTTATATCCATTCCGATGCAGATAAAGAAAAAAATGACTACAAGGCAATATTGACAATAGCAAGAATTTTTGCAAAAGATGGTAGGACGGTAAAGATAACCCCACGGCTACATTATAAGTCCGAGGAATATCAAAGCATATACGGTTCGCTCATTGGTACGCGATACGAGAGAAAGTGTCCTGATTTTCAAGTAGACGGCGTTTTTTATGAATATGAAAGTTTTATAAAGCCATGGAATAAGAAGAAGGTAGGGCGTATGCTGTCTCATGGTCTTGAGCAGTCTTCTCGTGTTATAATTGATAATACCAAAGGGTGTTCAGAACGCTTTATAAGAAAACAGATAATGGCACGAATTCATTTGCCCGCGCAAGTCATAGATGAGGTGTGGATTTATGAAAAAGGCAAGGTGAGATTGTTCTATAAAGATGGAACCTTCTATAAAAACAACGGAGGAAACTGAGTTCCTCCGCGATGCAACGTGCCGTAGCACATGCTAACTTCTTTATGAAGCTGTTGCAAACATACAACTTATTAACTAAAAAAGCAAGCAAATGGATATAAAAGTTTTCTCTGAACTCATAAAAATCAGAAGTAGAGAACTTGACAAACTCATACGTAGACAACTTCCTATCAAGATTGGTCGTATGGCAAAAGATCATTACCAGGACAACTTCCGCAAAGGTGGCTTCGTTAATCGTGGTTTGCAGAAATGGCCGACAACAAGGCGACAACAGTCCGGCTCAACCTCTGCAGCAGCGTCGTATGGTCCGCTGCTTTCCGGGCATAACCACCTCTTTGGTTCTATCAAATATGTGCCTGGCGACTACCGTGTTACCGTCTCTAACGATCTACCCTATGCAGACATACACAATCAAGGTGGCACAGTAAGCCCTACAGTGACACCAAAGATGCGCCGCTTCGCATGGTACATGTATTACAAAACTTCTGGCAAAACCTCAAAGGGACAAAAAGGAAAGAAGAAAAGCCAAGTACGGGCAGCACCACAGGCCGAATTCTGGCGCAACCTTGCTCTTACCCGAAAGCAGAAGCTTGCTGTGAAGATTCCAAAGCGGCAGTTTATAGGTGAAAGTGCTGAGCTTACACAGCACATCAATGAGAAAATAAAACAGGAGATCATCAACACTTTAGGTTTATAACAAATGGAAGAAATTTTTATCTCAATCCTCAATCTCATTAGCAATGAGATTCCTCAACTTTCACTTGTAGATGAAGATTACGGACAGTTGGAAACAAGTGAGGACACTTACCCCGTAACCTTCCCTTGCGCACTCATCGGTAATATGGAGGCAGATTGGGAAGAAATTGGAATGGGCACACAAAAGGGAATAGTTACGCTTACCACACGTCTTGCCATCGACTGCTACGAAGATACACATATCGGCTCTGGCACAACGGAAAAAGTCGCAGAGCGTCTGCGATTAGCAAACCATCTCTATACTACGCTTCAGTGCTCACGACATAGTGACGATATGGGACCAATGTTCCGCACTAAGACAAGATGCTATTCGTTACCGGGAATGATTAAGGTCTATGAATATGTTTTCCAATTCGAGCTGCATGACGACTCTGCGGCAAAGGATTAGACAACTGTTTCCTGAAACAACTCAAGTTGCTTGGCGGTCAGACGAGGTTTACGGACTTTCGGAACAGGATTCACATCTATATCTTTCACTTCAGAGCATTTTTTGCGAATAATCGCCATTATGCGCTCCTCACTGATGAAAAACTCTTTGGTAGAGAGCAGACGTAGCGCATCGTCGAAACGAAGTCGTTGCACCTCCGTCCAATAATAATACCGACGACACAATGCTTCGTCACGCAATGCAATTAGATTACTATCCCTTCCTTTTTTCATGCTTAGTTCTTTTGCAAAACAAAATTAACAAAAAATCCCCGCAAGCACAAAAGCTTGCGAGGATTTTTATTGACTTACGGCATCTCTAACTCTCTGTCATTCCGAGTGGAACAGTTACCCACGCACCGTTTTCGTTGCGCGTTTCCACTCTGATGAACTGCTTGCTGACGGAAGGCCGATAACTTTCTTCAATTATACGCACACCTTCCAAGAAGCGGTCATTGCCGGTTTCTTCTGCAATCTTTCGCAATTGAACGATGCGCGAAGCTTTGAGTGTACCTTGTGCATCACGTGAGAGCAAACGCAGAACCATATTGACAAGTGCTTTGCTCTTCTCATCTTTCGCAAGACTTTCGATGTACTCTTTGACGATGGCGATGCCGTCCTCTACCGTATCAAGATAACCATCTGTCACGTAAACGCCGAGCTTGATGCGTTTGTTGCCTGCCGTATTGCTGAAGGTATGGCTGCGCTGATTGTCATTCAGGCGACTCTTGAATAGCTCTTCTTTCATAGCAATAACTGACTTAAAACTCTCGAAGATGCGTTGCTTAACCTCTTTTATTTGCGCGGATAGCTGCAACAACTGCGGTAATGCACGCTCGATTTCTTCATCTACCATCATACGATAGGTTTCGCGATCTGCTCGAGACTTCTCTTCCGCCTTGCGCTTTTCTTCTGCGGCCCTGAAGGCGGCGAACTGCTTTTGTTCCTCTGCCGTCATTTCAACGGTCATTTTCTTCTGTTCTTCCATTGTTTGGTATTTTAAAATTTCCTATAACACTTTTCATTCTTCAGCTTTATTCCTTAACACTATATCACAGCCGATCATCTTAACGCTCGAAGAATATCTTATGATAGAGCTTTCTGTGATGTCGAAAGAATACTTGTTCTTTTCTACAAACTTCCTGACTTGTGTTTGTACTTCTTCTTTTAGTTTTTTCAAAGCCTCTTTATTCATCCACGCGGACGCAAAACCGACTTCTTGGCTGTAAACGGTCTTCATACCGTCGTTTTGTACGGTCCACTTCACCGTTACTACTCCTACACAATTTGCAGGTTGATCTATTTTTCTCATACTTCTTCAACTATTATTTTTATACAATTACTCTTCTCTCCACTCTTGCAACTCTATTTCTTGTTCAATCTCGAACTTCAGCTGCTCTAAGAATGCACAGTATTCTTCTGTACTCAATTCGCTTAACTCATTCTTGAGCTTTGCAAGGGCTTGTGCCGGACTTAACATAAATGAGACTGTTTAGGCATTACTACTATTACTTGCTCTTCTGCAATGTTTTTGCGATGTTTCAGGCCGCCTTTTCGTAGAATCATACGCAGGCGCAGATACAACTTTCGTAGCTCGTCTTCGTCCAGCTGCGAAAAACGTTTACCCGCGATCTTCTGACTTTGGCAAAAACTATTCACGGCCGACCAATCCGAAGTATCTATGCCGCATTTTTGCATAAGATGCAATACGGCAGATCGCTCAGCGCGCAAGTTCGTCATATCTACTTTATGCTTTATCTCCGACTCGACACAGATACAAAGTCGGCGATACTCTGCCGGCGTCATCTCACGCAAACTGCTCGTGCGGTTATTCGTGAATTGCCTGACCAAAGAGGCCTTCAGATCATTAGCATCACAGTGAAGTGGAAGCTTGTTAAAAGCAGCATAAAATCGGCCGAAATTTTCTATTTTACCCTTAAGTGCGATCTTTGTAATCATATTTGCGTATTTCTTCAATTTTTAATTCTCCGTAAAAAACCTGCGCAATGCGTCCTTAATTACCCCCACAGCCTTTTCGGCTTGCTCATATGTCCGGAAATAATTCCCGAAATCATAAAGTCCACAGTCTATTTTATCGTTCGCCTCAATGTGTGAGTCTACCACGAAATTGTCTAAAAGGTAAAAATACTGCTCGCCAATGGGCGCGCGCCATTTTTTCTTCTCAATCCTCTTTTCCTTCGCATTCCATTGCAAACCCTTATCCGCAAGCGCACTAATCAGTTCCTGCCTTTCCTCCGCTGTCGCCGCGCGAAGAGAACCATCACCAAAGCGCCCTTCGTTATCGCCCATAATCAAAGCACGATAAACATTCAATCCGGCGTGGAAAAGATGAAATCCAGCATTGTCTGTGCCTTTGTATATGAAAGGGCAATTTTCGTTTTTACTTACGACAAAAGCGCCGTCTCTAAACTCATTCTCAACCTTAACGATTGCCTTGCAACCCTCGGGAATGGTGATGCAGTCGCCGTTCTGTAATTCTACTTTCATAATTCTTCTATTGTTTTTTAATACTTAATGACCCATTTCATTCGCACAACCCGTGATACAAACTCATGCAGCTGTAACCTCCCTCCGGCTCAAACATATCAAGCTGTGCATCATTACGGTTTACATATTTGAATACCTCTTGCACCGTTGGATATTGCCCGTTAGAGCAGAAGCGGGCGGGAATGTAACCGGGTGAAAAGAAAGACGAGCCTCTCTCCGTTTCTTCTTTCATTCTCTGTTCTGCATCTATCAGCCGTTGTGCCGCCCATTTGTCCTTAGAAATAAGCTGTACCTCACGCTTTCTGCACATAATGCACGGAAAGCAGCCGACTCTTGCAAAGCCTCGTTCATATAAAGGATTGGGACGTTGACCGTTGCCAAGAATGTAGTCTATCACTTTTTGTGCCGACCAATGGAATATGGGACGTAGCACGCTTGCATCGTGTGTCTTGCACCACTCGAGCACGGCTTTCTTGTGATACAAGCCTTTCACTTCATCATTGAAGTACTCCTTGAAATATGAGCATTCTACATCATAGCCTGCACGTGCCTTGCTTTCTTTAACTCTAATGCCCTGAATGATTATAAAGCTATCATCCTGCGAGAGGATGTAATCAATCATCGGTATTACTTTCAGTTCAGAAGTACAGAACCGACGCTGCGATGATGGGAAACGTCCTTTCTTGATACTCATATCAACAAAGTCTTTGTACTTCTTGCTTTTGAGCGTAATCAATTCTACTCCCAACTGCTCGCAAACGTTGTGGATATGGGTATATGTGTCTGCATGCTCCCACCCCACGTCACAGAATACAGCCGTAACTTTATCCTTACCGTAATCATTTACGGCTTTAATGAGGCAGGCTTGGCTATCCTTGCCGCCGCTGAATTGTACTAATATCTTAACCTTGCTCATTTTAATATCTGAATTTCGTAAAGTGAATAATTGCCATCGGCTTTGATAGGTCGTACTTCGTTTTGCTTTGAGCCTTTCATTTCTCGCCTCCTTTCTTTGGTAATTTCGGAATCTCCATCCAATGAGTAGGATATACCCTTTGTAGTCCTACATACCAACTTTTATAGGTGTAGTCGTAACGTCCAAAATCAAGTTTGTTTTTATCAAGCCGCACTAAAACTTCTACTGAAAACTCTATTCTATTGTTGTTCTTTGCTTTCGGGGGAAAATCCCCATCTACAACAGAATGCCAAGGACTTTTAGGGTGTTTGTCTGCCCATTCTGCACCTTTAATATAGGCACATTCCAGCAGGTCTGTTGCTCTCGGACTAAATTCATAATTAGGCGTAGACATCAATGTTTCTGTCATTGATTCTGACGCTGCTTTTGCTATTTCATTATCTCTGTTCATAATATAAAATCATCTTTAGTTATGTAACCGACCTCCTCCATTATCTCAATAAATGTTGGAGCGTGTATTTCACTCCCTCTGTAAACAAGGATTATTTCATCACCCCCACAAATAGTAACTTGTGGTGTATCATCTTCTTGGAAACCACGAAAAACCAAGTGTCTTTCCACTTCTTGAAGAGAAGCACTTAATTTATTTGCAACAGTTTCCGCCTGCATTACTACCGCTTTTAAATACATTTTATTTACCTCCTTTTCTTAAATTCCGCAGTTTTTTTCCATCCATAGGACAAATTTCACCAACAGGAGCTGCACCATCTTTCAATCCAAAGCCGCAACACTGAAAATCAATACGGCTACTGCCTGGGATAGGGTTGTAACAGTGTTCGCAGTTTATACACCTACGCTTCATTGCTGCCTCCTTTCATTAGTTCGGGGTTATCGTATATATTTCCCACTATTTCCCTTTCCCCCAATCTATAATGATTTTCGCGTCGAGTCGGCCACTGCCACCGCACACCTCGCAAGGTTCTTTGATGCTTTCGCCAAACTCGTCGTAACCCTCGAAATAACCATTGCCGCTGCAATAACCGCATACATGGCCGCTACTCTGCAGACTTTCAACCGTATTGCCGGGCATAACGCGCTCGGCTGACAATTCGATAATCTTGATCACTTTACTCATAATATTTCAACATGTTGTAGGTTACAAAATACAAGTCTATGCCTAAGCTGCGCGACCAATCAAATAAGTCTCGCACATAAAGCCTCAGTAGCGTATTGCGTGTCTGCTCGCCGGCTGCTGCAGTCAGATATTGCAGCAATGAATAAGCATTTTCTTCAAACGTCTTGCTGCGAAAATCGTGATATCCCGCCAATATCTCTCGGCCGTGACCGAACAATATATTGTGCGTTTTGAAAAAAGAGAGCGTAACCAAAAGCACACTTGCAAAATGCTCATCCAACGTACCCTTTGCATAATGCTTGAAAATTACTGCACGCTTGCCTTCATCTTGCGCGTTCTCCATGCCGGTCACGCAAAGCCTTGCTTTCATAAGTTCGCACGCGCCGCCACTTCGCGCCATCTCGAAAAGCAGGCAGCCTAAATTAAACAACTCATGATTAAGAGAGCGTTCTTGCTCCTTGACCGGGACGCGATCAATCAGCGTATTCAGGCAATTCGCCGTCAGCTTTCTGCCCGGATGATAATGTATTGCTTTCATATCGATTTCTATTTTTCTGTAAACTTATCCAAGGCAGCGGCCAGGTCTTCACCCCATACCTTCTTTGCTTTCTCTTCCCAAATCACGTAACGATCGGTCTCGCCGTGAAAACGCCCTTTACTGATCGCAACATAACCTTTGACCAAGATCTTCATGGTCGCGTCGTACATCACAGATTCAGCCGCTGCGCCGCGAGGTTGATCACCGATCGCGTGTGAGATGAAGATGAGCAGCTTGTCTTTGTGTGCCTCCTTGAAGCGCTGATATTCCGCATATCTCATCCGCGTGTACTGAAAGCTGTCGATAACAACGATGTCGGGGCTTTTAGGCCGACGCAGCCGCTCACTCAAATCAGCCATGTTTTCGCGATTGAGCAGAATAACGCGGCGCGATACCTCTTTCATGCCGACGCGAACAAAAGATGCTTTCATCGTCAGGCTGTCTCCTTCTTCCAGGCTGTCATAAGCCACGCGGCCGTATTTTGCCAACTCCTTACAGAGTTCGAGCACGAAAGTCGTTTTGCCGCTGCCGCTCTTGCCCCAAATAAACCACACACCCGTCCGGTCGATTTCTCCGAAAGCTTCGTGCCATTTGCCGGAAAGGCGGTAAGTTGGCTTTTCCAATGCATAGACATCGTTTACCGATAGCGCGCGCTGCAGGCGGCGTGTTCCGTCGTTGTTCATCTTCCGTTTAACCATCATTCGACCACTATTTTATCACTTCCCGCATGCGCCGCGTCTTATGTACGGCTTTCTTCACTCGGCGCAGGTCGAAACCGCACTCCTCTGTTTCTCTGATGATGGCGGACAATTCCTTGTTCGTTTTAATTCCGTTTGCATCGCAGACCAAAGCCACGTCCTGCGGACTTGTCGGCTCGAGCTCGAAAAACTTGCGACCGATACGGCTGTCTATTTCATTGTAGCCTTTCTTATCGTAGCGCAAACCCATCTTCATCCGGCGCTTGATGTAAGAGGTGGAGAAGAAGACGATGCCGCAGCGATCCTCCAGCCGATTGTACAAGTCGATGAAGTAATGAAATACGCGCTCGCTCAGTTTGTCTGCTTCGTCGAAGAGTAAAACCGGTTGATCAAGCTGCACGAGCGCATCTATGATGGCATCTAAGCTGTCGCGCAGCGTAAATCCGTCGGTTCTGATGCCTACGCGCCTGGCGATGTCGCGAATGAAGTCGCCGCGCTTCATGTCTTCAGAGCAAAGAATGTAAAAGGCTTCGGCGTGCTGCGTGGCATATTGTCGGGCAGCCGTTGTCTTGCCGCAGCCTGCTTCGCCAACAACCCACGTCACGTTGTGCCAGCGCTGCGCATCGTCCATCGCGTAGTGCAGTTCTTGATTCGATGCCGTGGCCACGATCTGCCAGTCCTCGGCCGTCTGTGTGCTTGTTTGCGACTGTATGTTGCGCCACATCTCATCGCTGATATTCTCCCATTTGCCCGATAAAATCGCGCTGATCGTGGCCGAACTCGTACCGCGAAGGCTCTGAGCAGCCTTGTTCTGTGATGGATACTTCGCTACATAGTTGCGCAGCGATGCTCTGATGGCTTCTTTTTGTTGATTTTCCATTGTCTTAAATTTTTCCTGCTGTTTTACGTAGATCTATTTTAGGTGCTTTGATTTGATTGACCGGCAATTCCGCTTCCTCGTCATCGTCGTTGTTCAGCCAATCTTCTTGAGAGAAGTTTTTTGTATAGACGCCCTTCTCGAAGTCGATGGCCGGCTTGCGATATTTTGCCACACGCCAATCCAGCTGACGCTCGATCTGCTCTTGTGCGTGTTTGCCGGCACCTTTGAGGATCGGAGAATTCAGCCCGTGTTGTTCAGGCGCAGTTCCGTTTTCATATTCGATGGCGCGGGCGGCCACCTGGCGAATGATGCGATCCTGCATGTTCGCCTCCTGCTCTTTGCGTAAGAACG
>ERZ772956.1262-NODE-1262-length-17537-cov-7.212390_pt1 | contig 17537 bp, 16 predicted proteins | sample MGYA00580683_ERZ772956 | MGnify/ENA primary metagenome ERZ772956 (study PRJEB29015, sample SAMEA2738077) | human oral metagenome | biome: human oral; feature: human-associated habitat; material: saliva | place: China | collected 2212 ... | reverse complement strand
ACTGCAGCTCGCAAAAAATCCAACCTTGCAGCTAAAGTAAACGCTTTATAATTTTATAGAGCCAAAGCCCATCGATGATGGGCTTTTTTTATACCCAAAGGACGCCAAAAGGCGTCCTTTTTTTCTTGTACTCGGTAGTAATAAAATTGATTTTTAGTGCTATATGCTGTAATCATAAAATATATGCATAACATTTTGAATACTTTTTGCTAGTGGACTGATGGTCCCCCTAAAACCGACTTTGGCCCTGCGAAGGCCGTAGGCCGTAGTCAGATCTGGCCGGTGGAGGTTTTAGGGGGACCATCAGTCCTATTTTGCAAAACTTAGAAAGATGAATGCATATATTTTTGATAGAAGTAAAGGTAGCAAAAATCAATTTTATTACGCCCCAATATGCTATAATGAAACATATGATTAAGCGAGGTGTACTTATGAAAAAATTAATGATTATAGATGGCAGCAGCCTGTTATTCCGTGCCTTTTTTGCGCTTCCTCCATTGAAGTCTGCTCTTGGCACGCCAACCAATGCGGTATATGGTTTTTTGACAATGCTCATTAAATTATATGAAGAGATTAAACCTGATTATATTGCTGTAGCCTTTGATAAAGGTCGTCAAACGTTCCGTACGGAAATGTATAGTGAATATAAAGGTAATCGCCCTGATGCACCAGAGGATTTACGGCCTCAGTTTAGCTTGATTCAGGATGTGTTGAAGGCTCTTGGCATTTGTGTTATTGAAGAGGAAGGTTTTGAAGGGGACGATATTCTTGGTTCCTTATCAAAGAAATTCGGTTCCTCTGATCTAGCGGTAAAGATTATCACCGGTGACCGCGATAATTTACAGCTTGTTACCGACTACAGTCATGTATTCTTAACAAAAAAAGGTATCTCAGATATGCTTGAGGTTACCTTGGATAATATGGCTGAATTATATGGCTATGGTCCAGAAAAAGTTATCGAAATGAAGGCGCTTATGGGTGATTCTTCCGATAATATTCCAGGCGTTCCAGGAGTTGGTGAAAAAACAGCTCTTAAATTGATTAATGAATATGGTGATTTAGAGTCTGTATATGAAAATATCGATAATATTTCGGGCAAAAAATTAAAAGAACGTCTTATTGAAAATAAAGATTTAGCCTTCTTATCTCGTCAATTGGCTACCATCAAGACTGACATGGACTTATCCTATACGCTCGATCAATTTGTACAGAATTTCCACCTTGGCGAAGTGAAACCTATGTTTGAAACATTAGGTTTTACAAAATTGACACCTCGCTTGGCTAGTGTGATGGGAGCAGAAGGTGACGACGCAGAGGATTTTGGTGGACTCTTTAGTATGGCCGAAGAGATTAAAATCGAAGATCTGTTAGATGCATCTGCTCTTACTGAGGACTTTTATAAAAATAAAACGATTGGTGTTCATATTATTACGGATGGCAAAGCGCCGTTCCGTACGATTACATCTGCTTTCATTAATAATAGTGAAAGCATTATCAAGTTAGATGGTTCTCATAATGATGTATTGTTAAATGCATTAAATGGTGCAAAAACGATTGTAACGACGCAAAGCAAGGAATTAATGGAGGTTCTTTGCCACGATGAACCGGCTCAAATCCGTTTGTATGAAAATGGTGTGGCTCGTATTCACGATGTATCCTTGATGACCTATTTGTTGGACCCAACGCGGACAAATTATGGGTACCTCTATTTGACAGAGCGTTTTAGTGTGCCATCCATTGCTACAGGTAGTGTAGATGTAGAATGCGTCTCTATGGTGAAAGCATTGCTTGCTATGGACGATGCTGCTGTTAAGGCGTTACAAGACGAATCCTTATGGGATTTATACAACAATATTGAATTGCCATTGGTTCATACGTTACTTGTGATGGAAAAAAATGGTATTTATATTGACCCTGTAAAATTAGAAGAAACAACTGTTAAATTCAAGGCGGAACTAGAAGCTGTTCAACAAGAGATTTATGAATTGGCAGGAGAAACATTTAATATTAATTCTCCAAAACAATTGGGTATTATCTTGTTTGAAAAGATGAATCTTCCTGTTATTAAAAAGACAAAAACAGGTTACTCTACAGATGCAGAAGTATTGGATATGCTTCGCCATGAGAGTCCTATTGTAGAGAAAATTTTGGCCTATCGTTCTGTAGCTAAATTGGTTTCTACCTATTGTGAGGGCTTATCGGTCCTCATCAATCCTGAAACGCATCGCATTCATACCACATTCAACCAAATGGTAACAGCTACTGGACGCTTGAGCTCTTCAGATCCGAACTTACAAAATATCCCTGTTCGCACAGAAAAGGGTCGTGAAATTAGAGCGTTATTCTACCCTGGAGAAGGTTTTGATACATTGGTGAGTGCCGATTACTCACAAATTGAACTCCGTATATTGGCGCATTTGTCTGGTGATGAAGCGTTAATTAAGGCTTTCAATGATGGGAAGGATATTCATAGATTTACCGCTGCCGAAGTGCTTGGAAAGTCTCAAGAGGATGTAACCAGCGAAGAACGGTCTCATGCTAAGGCTGTCAACTTTGGCATTATCTATGGTATTTCAGATTTTGGTTTGTCTCGTGATTTAGGCATTACACGTCAAGAAGCAAAAAACTATATTGAGCTTTATTTTAGCCGCTATCCAAAGGTTAAAGAATATATGGATAACATGGTGAAAGAAGCCCATGAAACCGGTAAAGTACGTACGATGTTTGGTCGTATGCGCGAGTTACCAGATATAAATAGTCGCAATTTCAATCGTCGTTCATTTGCAGAACGTACAGCAATGAATACACCAATACAGGGGACTGCTGCGGATATTATTAAGCTTGCTATGAACAAGGTGGAATCCATTCTAGAAGAGAAGAGCTTTAAGTCCCGTTTATTATTACAGGTTCATGATGAGCTTGTATTAGAAGTTGTAAACGATGAATTGGATGCTATTCAAACATTGCTTAAACAAACCATGGAATCGATTGTAGAACTACATGTTCCACTTATTGTTGATGTACATAATGCAGAAAACTGGGCACTTGTAAAATAAACTTTATGTATGATGTTTGGATTTGCAAGATCAATAGGAGGCACATATGTTAAAAATAGGTTTAACAGGTGGAATTGCATCTGGTAAGAGTACAGTACTAGACTTTTTTAAAAAGAAGACTGTGCCTTATATTGATGCCGATGTAGTAGCACGTGAAGTGGTAGATCTTGGTACGCCTGGACTCTCTGCTATTCGTGGATTATTTGGTGATACAGTCATTCTCGATGATGGAAGATTAAATCGTGAAGCACTTGGTAGTATCGTCTTTCATAATGAAGAAAAACGCCTACAGTTAAATAGCTGTTTACATGGTTTTATTCGTCAGCGTATTGATGAGTTAAGTGCTATGTACGAAGAGAAAGAGGTACCAGCCGTAATCTATGATATTCCTCTTCTTATTGAAGGTAAGTGGTATGAGCGACTAGATACGGTTTGGCTAGTGTATGTATCGCCAGAGGTACAGGTTCAACGATTAATGACGCGTAATGGGTACTCAAAAGAGGATGCGTTGGCTCGTATTCAAAGTCAAATGTTACTAGATGATAAACGGCCCTATGCAGATGTAATCATTAATAATGATGGTACACCTGAAGAATTATATATTCAGTTAGAAAAATTGTGGCATGAGAAACTACTACCGTTGTATAATAAATAATCATCAATATATATAAGATTGAATCGATTCAAAATATATACGGTTAGGATTAAGGGGAGGATGTATGAAACGAAATACAGCAACAGCACTGGCTGTTGTCGTGTTGGGATGGTTTTATTTTAACCATATGCAAGATCCTGTAGCACGCTATACGGCATACCCCTTTGAGTATAGAGATGTAGTTGTATCGGCTGCGGAAAAAGAAGAGGTGTCACCATCGTTAGTGGCTAGTGTTATTTTGGCTGAAAGTAAATATAAGAATACGGCGGAATCTGAGACGGGAGCGCTTGGGTTAATGCAGCTCATGCCGGATACGGCCCGTTGGGTAGCACAACAAATGGGGCACAGTAACTATACAGATCGACAATTAAAAGAACCGGAAATAAATATTCAACTAGGGACATGGTATTTAGGTTATTTATTAAAAGAGTATAACGGTGATGAAGTGCAAGCGTTGGCTGCTTATAATGCAGGGCGTGGGCATGTAGAATCATGGGTGAAGGAAAAAAATTGGAATGGCATGGTTGATACGATTCCATTTCCTGAAACGCGTATGTATGTTAAAACTGTTTTAACATATCAAGAAAGGTATGAGTCATTATATGGAGAACATAATTGAAACCTGTAAGTCTTTAGACTATTCTTGGTTGCCACCGGAGATTGGTAATTTTAAACTCAAGGTGACAGGGCCTGACGAAATTGTGAAAGCTCAAGAAACATTAGCTGCAGGTGAGGCCGTGTTGACATTACCTTTATTTCACTATGAAAATGATTTAGGTTGGAAGTGGTGTGCTCTCTACGATAAAGAGGTAGAGGATTATACCGTGCACGTAGTGATGCCTTTGTTCACATTTGTAGATATATCTTTTGTGCGCCAAGAGTTTGAACCGTATTGGCAAGGCTTACAAGAACGTTGTGTACAGGGGCTTTCAAAATTATTAATCAACAGTGCAAAAAATTTTACCTATACCTATATGCGTAAGGGGTTAGAAAATTGGGCTTTTGAAGCTGTTATGCCGGCTGAGTTAGAAGGATTTGTACGAGATATAACACCTAAAAATGCAGTGCGTATGATTAATGGCTCTTACATTATAGGTGAATATCGAAAGATGGATGAATGTACAGGATTACTGTTGTACTATAATGAATATCGCGATGAATTCTTTGCTGAATTACGGTATCAAAATTATCCAGAAATTGATCATCATCTTGATGCTAAGTCATTAGATGATTTGGAACATGTACTATCTGAACATTTAAAAAATATACTGTGTGAACTAAATTCACGCGGTTAAATTGTACATTTTAGCGGAATTATGCTATACTATACATGACTTTTATATAAACTTTTTTAAGAGTGGGCTATTTTTTGCTCACTCTTTCGTTTATGATTGGGTGAAATTAGTCATATAATTGTATCAAATTGTATGATGAAAACAGCGTATATAATCGATATGTGGTATGTTATAAGGAGGCGATGGCTATGAAAAGAGAGGCTGTAGAGGAATTTGTATCCTCTGTAGTTGAAGGCGTTATAGCTGGCACGAATCTGGAATTAGTCGATGTCGACTATGTTCGAGAACGGGATTGGTATTTGCGCGTGTATCTCGATAAACCGGGTGGTGTCGATTTGGATGACTGTCAAATGGTCAGTGAAAAATTGAGCGCTGCTCTCGATGAGAAAGACCCTATTGCAGAAAATTATTTGCTTGAAGTGTCTTCTCCTGGTCTTGATCGAGTTTTAAAAAAGGATAAAGATTTCATTCGCTATAATGGCCGTGATGTAGATATCCAGCTGTTCAAACCTATTAATGGTAGTAAACAATATACGGGTGTGCTACAAGGCTTTACAGATACAACGATAGAATTTTCAATCAATGGTGAAAGCGTAACATTTGAACGTTCTGCCATTGCACAAATTCGATTACATCTTGATTTTTAATATATGGAGGCATACGAGTGAGTCAAGAATTAATTCAAGCAGTTATGGTGCTGACAAAACAAAAAGGTTTTGCACCTGAGGTTATTTTTGAATCCCTAGAAGCTGCATTATTACAAGCATATCGTAAGGAACCACATTCTAATCCAGATGCGTATGTGGAATTGAATCGTGAAACTGGTGCCTATAAGGTAATGGCGAAGAAACAAGTTGTAGAAACTGTAGAATTCCCAGAAACTGAAATCAGCCTATTAGATGCTCGTAAAATCGATAAACGTTATGAAATTGGCGATATTGTTGAAGCAGATGTAACACCTGCTAACTTTGGTCGCAGTGCAGCTCATACAGCTAAACAAATGTTAATTCAACGTTTAAAAGAAGCTGAACGCAGTGTTGTATACGAAGAATATTATAGCCGTGAAGGCGATATCATTACGGGTGTTATTACACGCGTTGAAGGTAAAAACGTATATATTAATCTTGGTAAAACAGAAGCTATCTTACCGCCAACTGAGCAAATTGCTACAGAAACATATCATGAAGGGGACCGAATTAAATGCTATATCGTAGAGGTTAAGAAAACTACGAAAGGCCCTCAAATTATGATTTCTCGTACACATCCAGGTTTATTGAAACGTCTATTTGAGCTAGAGGTTCCAGAAATCTTTGAAGGCGTAGTAGAGCTTAAGTCTGTAGCTCGTGAACCGGGGATGCGTTCTAAAATCGCCGTATATAGCCGCGATGAATCCATCGATCCAGTTGGTGCTTGCGTAGGTCCTAAAGGTCAACGCGTTCAACATATTGTAGATGAATTGCACGATGAAAAAATCGACATTGTAAAATGGGATGAAGATCCTGCCATTTATATTGCGAACTCTTTAAGTCCTGCAAAGGTAATCTCTGTAGATGTTAGCGAAGAAGAAAAATCTTCTTATGTTGTAGTACCTGATTACCAATTGTCCTTGGCTATCGGTAAAGCTGGTCAAAATGCTCGCTTGGCAGCTAAATTGACAAACTGGAAAATCGACATTAAGAGTGAAACACAAGCTGCAGAAAATCCTTTCACAGGTTTTACAAGTACTGAAGCAGCGGAAAGCGAAGACTAATGAAAACCAAATCTCAACCTATGCGCACTTGTGTAGGCTGTGGTGAACCAAAGAGTAAGCGTGAGTTAATACGTGTTGCTCTGAGCCCAGAAGGGATAATCAGTATCGACAGAACTGGCAAAGCCCCTGGTCGTGGTGCTTATATCTGTGCATCTATGGACTGTTTTGAGGCTGCGTATAAGGGTAAAAAATTAGAACGTTCTTTAAAGCATGCTGTATCAAAAGAGGTATATGAAGCATTGAAGCACGATTTGGAAGGTCATGAATAATTTCAGCATATGAATGAAGATAAAGTTTTAAATCTCTTAGGCTTGGCACAACGGGCCGGAAAATTGAGTTCCGGAGATTTCATCGTAGAGAAAGCGATGAAAAAGAAAACCCCTAAGCTTGTTTTATTAGCAGGTGATTGTGCGGCCAATAATGAAAAGAAATACATACAATTAGCAGAATTACATCATATCCCATTGCGTAAAGTCGGTAGTAAAGAAACATTAGGTGCGGCTATAGGCAAAGAAGTACGTGTGGTGGTGGCCGTAGAGGATGATGGATTTGCAAAAGCATTACTAAAAGAGATTGATCAGTAAGAAGGGGGTATGTAGATGTCCAAAAAGCGCGTACATGAAATCGCTAAGGAATTTGGCGTTGAAAGTAAACAGGTTATTTCTATTTTGCAACAACACAATTTTAATGTTACAAAAGCTGTTAATACAGTAGATGATGCAGGTTATACTGTGGTGAAAAAGCAATTAGGTGGTAAATCTAATGGGGCCGATACAAAGGCAGCAGTTGCTCCTGCTAATCCAAGCAAACATGAAAAAGCTGCAACACCTAATAAAGCTGTAAAAACAGATAAACCAGCAAAAGAACAGAGCCATAAAAAAGAGGCTAAACATGATGATAAGAAACATGATGATAAGAAATCTAATGTTCGTCATGTACAAATTAATGAGCCTACTAAAAAACAAAATAATGGCCAAAAACAAGATGGTCGTAACCATCAAAAACAAGATCGTCCAAATGGTAATCAACAAGGCCAAAAGAATGATGGTCAACAAGGTCAAAAAAATGATAACCGTCACAATGGTAATGCAGATAACCGCAACCGCAATGGCCGTGTAGATAATCGCAACAATAATGGCGGTAATCAACAAAATGGCAATGATCGCCGCAATAAGAAAAATAAAAAAGGTAACAATCGCCCACAATCCTTATTGTCCACTTCCATGCAAAAGAAGAAAAATAAGGTAAAACATCGTAACGAGCAATACTTGCAACATAAAGCGGAAGAAGAACGTAAAGCACAAGAAGCAATCGCTACGGAAATCGAATTAAGCGGTCCTTTAACAGTAAAAGAATTGGCTGAAAAAATGGGCCGTGAAGTATCTGAAATCATCAAAAAATTGATGCTTTTAGGTGTTATGGCTAGCATTAACCAAGAGGTAGATGTTGATACAGCTACCATCGTAGCAGAAGATTTTGGTGTAACCGTAACAGAAGTAGAACCAGAAGAAGATCCTACAGATATCATCGAAATTGAAGATGCACCAGAAACATTGAAACCTCGTCCTCCTGTTGTAACTATCATGGGTCACGTTGACCATGGTAAAACATCCTTGTTGGACGTAATTCGTCAAACTAATGTAACCGCTGGCGAAGCGGGTGGTATTACACAACATATCGGTGCGTACCAAGTTCGTTACAATGACAATAAGATTACATTCCTTGATACACCAGGCCATGAAGCTTTCACAGCAATGCGTCTACGCGGTGCAAAATCTACAGATATCGCAGTTCTCGTAGTAGCTGCTGATGACGGTGTAATGCCTCAAACTATCGAAGCTATTAACCATGCTAAATCTGCCGATGTGCCTATCATCGTAGCTATCAACAAAATGGATAAACCAGGCGCTAACCCAGATCATGTTAAACAACAATTATCTGAACATGGTTTATTGCCAGAAGAGTGGGGCGGCGATGTTATCATGGTTCCTGTATCTGCTAAACAAAAACAAGGTATCGATGATTTGCTCGAAAATATCTTGCTCGTAGCAGAGGTTATGGAATTAAAAGCGAACCCTAACCGTAAAGCATATGGCGTAGTTATCGAAGCTCAACTTGATAAGGGCCGTGGTGCTGTATGTACAGTGCTTGTTCAAAAAGGTTCTCTTCGCGTAGGAGATACAGTTCTTGCTGGTACTGCATATGGTAAAGTTCGTGCCATGACAAATGAACGTGGAGAAAAGGTTAAGATTGCTCGTCCATCTATGCCAGTCGAAATCTTGGGCTTCTCCGAAGTTCCACAAGCTGGTGAAATCATTCATGGTATGGATGATAATGAAGCACGTACAATTGCTGAAAAACGTATTGCTAAACAACGTGTACAAGAATTACAAGCTACTCACAAGGTTACATTGGATGATATCTTCAACCAAATTCAACAAGGTGAGTTAAAAGACCTCAACATTATTATCAAAGCGGACGTTCAAGGTTCCGTAGAAGCATTGCGTCAATCATTGGAAGGTATTAAAAACCCTGAAGTTCGTATCGTTATCGTTCATGCTGCCGTAGGTGCTATTAATGAATCTGATATCATGTTGGCTTCTGCATCTAATGCAATCGTAATGGGCTTCAACGTACGTCCAGATGCTAATGTTCGCCGCGCTGCGGAAAATGAAAAAGTTGACCTTCGTACATATCGCGTAATCTATGATGCTATCAACGATGTTGAGTCTGCTATGCGTGGTATGTTAGCACCTCAATTTAAAGAGGTTGTCGTTGGTCGTGCAGAGGTGCGTCAAGTTATCTCCACACCTAAGGCTATCGTTGCTGGTTCCTATGTAACGGAAGGTCGTATTACGAATGATTCCGAAGTACGTTTGATCCGTGATGGTATTGTCGTATTTGAAGGTAAGGTTGATTCCTTACGTCGTTTTAAAGACGAAGTGAAAGAAGTTAAAACATCCTTCGAATGCGGTATCTCCTTGGAAGGTTACCGCGACATCAAGGAAGGCGACGTAATCGAAGCGTACTTGATGGAAGAAGTTGCACCTCAAATTTAGGAGGTTACTATGAGTGATGTTCGTGTAAGAAAATTACAAGAATTCATCAAACAAGAAGTAAGTCAAATGTTGATGCGTGGGTTGAAAGACCCTCGCATCGGCTTTACTACAGTTACCGATGTCCACGTGACAGGTGATTTGCGTGAAGCTACGATTTATGTTTCCTTGTTTGGTTCTGATAAAGAGAAAGAAGATACTCTTATCGCTTTAAAACATGCATCTGGCTATGTGCGTACCGAGCTTGGCAAGGTATTAAAATTGCGCCATATTCCAACGATTACCTTTGATAAAGATACATCTTTGGACTACAGCATGCATATCGAATCCCTTTTGAATGAAATCAAAAAGGATGAAGAAACAAATTAACACAAAGGATACAGAACATGAGTAAGATCACAATTAATCAATTACACATGGCTCTGTGTGAAGCTAATTCTATAATGCTCACTGTCCACGTACGACCAGATGGAGATGCTATTGGGTCTATGGTGGCCTTTTATGAGGCGCTTATAGCACAAGGCAAAATGGTATATATGGTTGTGGATGATGTAATACCTGAAAGATATTCCTTTTTATCCTATATTGACCAGATTAAGGATGTAGCATATTACGAGGCTAATCCTGTATCTGTCGATATGCTTATGGTATTAGATGCTAGCACGTATGAACGGATTGGCCGCGTAGGTGCACTCTTTAGTGCACCTATTTTTAATATAGATCATCATATTTCTAATTCAGAATTTGCAGATCATCTATATTTAAAACCTGATTTTGCGGCTACTGGTGAAATTATTACGGACTTGTGCGAACAATGGAATTGGCCTATTACAGAGTCTATGGGCAATGCTCTTTATATGGCGATTGCCACCGACTGTGGATTCTTTAAATTTAGCAATACTACAGCTAATACACTTAAAATGGCTAGCCGTTGTGTCGCTGCTGGGGCTCGCCCTAATGTTATTTCCGAAACGATTGAGGCCGTAAGTGCAGCACGTCTTGAATTAACGAAACAGGTAATGCAAACTATTGCTTTTTATAAGGATAATCGCGTTGCTACTATCGAGCTATCTCCAGAGGTTATGTCTATATTAGGCGACGATACAGATGGATTTGTCGACATTATTCGTAATGTAGATACTGTTGATGTGGCTATTTTATTGAAAGGTGAAAGCCCAAATCGAACGCGTATCAGCCTTCGATCTAAGGGGACAGATGTGAATGCTATTGCTAATCATTTTGGCGGTGGTGGTCATATACGTGCTGCTGGTTGTACCATAGAAGGTTCTATCGATGAGGCTAAGTCTCGTCTATTGGAGGTTATCAAATAATGGATGGAGTGCTGCCATTTTTAAAACCTCCTGGTATTACCAGTCATGATGCTGTAGGTCTATGTCGTCGCATTTTAAAAGAAAAACGCATAGGTCATAGTGGCACATTGGACCCTATGGCCTATGGTGTACTGCCTATCTTTTTGGGTAAGGCCACACGTCTCATTGAATACACAGATGGATTTAATAAGACCTATGTAGCAGAATGTAAATTTGGTACCTTTACTGACACTGAAGATAGTACGGGACAGCTGGTATTACCTGACAATGATATGAATCTCACTAGTGGCGTTACATTACTGGCGAATCACTCTGCAATTAATGAACGATTGATACCGCCAACGTGGGATGAATTATCATCAGTGCTATCTAGATTTGTTGGCACACAAGAGCAACGCCCATCCAAGTACTCGGCTATAAAAATTAATGGTATACGGGCTTATGAATATGCACGTAAGGGGATACCTGTAGAGTTACCAATGCGAACCATTTCGATTTCTAATATTGAATTGGTAGCTTATGGTTTTCCTTATTTTACAATTCGTGTCACCTGTTCCGGTGGTACCTATATTCGTTCGTTGTTACGTGATATATGTATTCAATTAGGCATTCCTGGGACTATGACTTCCTTAGCAAGAACTTGTGTGGGGCCTTTTGATATCCAATCTGCCTATATAGCGGAGGAATTAATGATTTACGGTGAAAAATTGTTGTTGCCTACGGATATTGCGGTATCTCATCTTTCAAAAGTGGACGTAGATAGTGTACAATTAAAGATGATGGTACAAGGTAAGGAATTACCAATCGTAGAGGCCTTTTCTCATACGATTCCATCTAACAAGTATAGAGCTTATGGACCTCATGGGTTTGTAGGCATTCTAAAACGAACGAAACATTCACTTAAAGTGGACAAAAATATTTTTATTTAAGGATAAGTATGAAACATTTACACTCGTTTGATGAATTACGTCAAATTAATCGTAAAATCGTATACGCATTAGGCACATTTGATGGTGTACACCGTGGTCATCAACGGGTCATTGGTAATGCAATAGCAGAGGCTAAGGCGCATGATGCCATTACGGTTCTCGTCACATTTAGTGCGCATCCTATGACTATATTGCGACCTGGAGATGTTCCTAAACGGGTATTATCTGCCGATATTATGGATGAAATCTTAGAATCTCTAAAGGTAGATTATATCTTACGATTGCCTATGAATTTGGACATATTCAATATGTCACCTGATGAATTTTTAGACGCTCTTTGTGGTGATATAGATGTTGTAGGTATCGCAATTGGTACTAACTTTACATTTGGTGCCAAAGGGGCTGGCAATCCTCAGTTAATGCGGGAACGTTTGTCTGCAAAAGGGATTCATATCATTGTTGAACCTTTGCTATCTACAGAAGAAGGTCCTATTTGTAGCACGAATATACGTAAGGCTATAGAAGAAGGGCATATGGAACAAGCTACAGCTTGGCTCGGACGTCCATACCAGTTTAGAGGTATCGTCATAAAAGGCGATCAACGAGGCCGTACATTAGGATTTCCAACAATTAACTTTTTATTGCCCAATGAGATGGCAATCCCACCTGATGGGGTATATGCTAATCGGGTTTGTATAGATGGCATTTGGTATGATGGTGTTGGAAATATAGGGGATAATCCAACTTTCAAAAATCAATATCATCGATGTGAAGTACATGTATTTGATTTTGACCAAGACGTATATGGTAAGGAAGTAACTGTTCAATTTATATCATATATACGCGGTGAGGTTAAATTTAATAATTTACAAGAATTGATCGACCAAATGAAGGTCGATGAGGAAACAGCAATTCGGATTTTACGTAATAACCCATAAGGGGGAGCTATGGATATTAAAGACGCACGCAAACAAATAGATACTATTGATGCACAGTTAGTAAACTTATTTGAACAACGTTTATCTATCATTAAATCAATTGGTAAATATAAGGATGAACATCATTTACCACTGATTGATGAAAAACGGGATCATGAGATCATTTCTAGTCTTAAAACTGAATGTGACGATTCACGTATGTTGACATATATTGAATCCTATATGAAGGATGTTATTTCGATTAGCAATGAGTTCTTAAAAGAACACATGCATAAGCATATTTTCCTAATTGGTATGCCTGGTGCCGGTAAAACTACGGTTGGCAAAATGTTAGCTAAAGAATTAGGACGAGATTTCTATGATTTGGATCAAACGATTCAAGATAAAGTGGGGAAAACCGTACAAAATATCTTTATCTATGATGGAAAAGATGCATTTAGTAAGTATGAATACGAAACAATTAAAGAATTGATTCATAATAAACCATCTGTTATTGCTACGGGTGGTGGCACAGTGACATCTGAAAAAATTGTAAATCTCATGAGAAATAATGGTTTAGTTGTCTTTGTTAATCGCGACGTTAACCATATTCTCGATGACTTGGATTTAGAAATTCGTCCACTTGTGAAAGAAAGTATTGAATATATTTTCAATGTTTACGAGGAACGTTATCCTTTATATGAAAGTGTAGCTCATATTAAGATTGGCAATGAAGGCAGCATTACTGACGCTGTTCAAGAAATTATCGAAGCATTACCTAATACGGAGAAATAATGGAAGTATTACGAGGATTTGTATACCGAATTATATATCAGAACACACAGAACACGTATTGTGTATTTCTTGTGAAAGATTATAATGAGGAATACATTACTTGTACTGGTCGCTTTGAAGCCCCAAAAGAAGGGGAAGATATTGAGATTAAAGGCCGTTATGTAGAACATCAAAAATATGGCATTCAGTTTGATGCATCTAGTATAGAAAAATTAAAACCCGATAATATGGGTGCTGCTAGAATTTATTTGATGAACTTAGGCATAAAGGGATTAGGCGAAAAATCTGTAGAAAAAATCTGTGATTATTTCGGCCTCCGGTTATTAGATGTACTGCGTAAAGAACGGCCAGAAGAAATTAAAGATGTGCCAGGTTTACGCAAAGGCGTTAAAGAGGAATTATATAATACATTACTCGGTGAAGGTATATTATCTGATTTGAACCATTTCTTTGAGTCTCATCAAATTTCTTCTAAATGGTCTCGCACTGTGTACACATATTATGGTGCATCCTCTATAGATGTCATACAGGATAATCCTTATAATTTATTGCGTATCGCTCCAGATATGTTATTCAATACGGCTGATACATTAGCTATGAATTTAGGGCTTGACGCTGATGACGAGCGACGATTAGAGGCTGGTGTAAACTGGATTTTAGGGAATTTAGATAACCAAGGTCATACGTGTTTACCTGTCGATGAATTGATAGGGCGTACCTACGATTTATTGCAAGTAGATGCAGATTTAATAGCTAATCATATTGACTCATTAATTTCTCAAGCTATCATGTATAGTGCCTATTATGATGATATACTCTATGTATATCCACCTGAAATGTATGTATCTGAAGTAGAAGGTGTACACTATACGCGTGATTTCTTAATTGAAGCTGATCCTATATCTCTAGATATTCCAGATTTTATTGAGCGATTTGAAGCAGATAATCATATTACCTTTGGCCCTGAACAGAAGGAAGCTATAGAATTATCATTTTTTGAAAAATTTTCGCTTATTACCGGTGGACCTGGAACTGGTAAAACTACGATTATTAAAGCCTTAGTTAAAGGTTTTCAATTAGGTGGATTAGGACGTATTATTCTTTGTGCCCCAACGGGACGTGCAGCAAAGCGTTTAACAGAGGCCACTGAATTTGAAGCCACAACTATACATCGCTTGCTCATGCCTGTAGCTGGCAGTGATTCCTATGATTTTACTAAAAATGAAGATGATCCTCTTGATATAGATGTCATTATCATCGATGAAGCATCCATGCTCAATGTGCGATTATTTTATTCTCTAATGTCAGCGATTCCTTATGAGGCTCATGTCATTATCGTAGGCGATGTGGATCAGCTACCTCCTATAGGTGCTGGATTCGTATTGAAAGATTTACTTGATAGTGATATGGTTCCGTATACGCGATTACAACATATTTATCGTCAAAGTTCTGGTAATAGTATCGTCGATAGTGCGTATGCTATTAACCGTGGTGAAATGCCAAATCTTGATACGACTAGTGATGAATTCACTTTCATTTCTGTTAACTCTCTTGGTGATATGATGAAAGCCATCGTTGATGTGTATAAACGGGAAAAAGAATTTGTCGATGATGAACTTGATATTCAAATCATTTCGCCTATGCGTAGAGGTAAGGCTGGCAGTACAAGTATATCTCAATATGTGCAGCAATCCGTAAATCCTCCAGATAGTTATAAAGGGGAAGTACGTGTTAATGGAATTACATTCCGCGTTGGTGATAAGGTAATTCAAGTTCTTAACAATTATGAATTAGAAGTTTTTAATGGTGAAATCGGCGTTATTTATGCCATTACCAAATCTGATATTTGCATTCGCTTTATTCATAAAGAGGTTCGCATATCTATTGATGAAGCGCATATGATTATGCCTGCTTATGCGATAACGGTTCATAAAAGTCAAGGCAGTGAATATGGTGTTGTTATTATACCATTTGTTCCTATGTACGGTGGTATGTTACAACGGAACTTACTCTATACTGCCGTGACAAGAGCCAAGCGAAAGGTTATCATGATTGGTACAAAGAGTTCTGTAGAGCGTGCTGTTAAAACGGTTAATGGTGAAGAACGATATACATTATTTAAAGAACGTTTACAAGGAAGATGTGATGGATAATGAATCTATTTGATTTTTTATTTCCTCCTGTTTGTCCTCATTGTGGTACTCATGTACAACAACAAGGGGATTGGTGTGATACTTGTATTGAAGAAGTTCTACATGTAAGACAAGTGCCATCTAAATTACTGTCCTCGCTAGATTCTGCTTGGATTCTAGCTGACTATCGAGGTGGTATTAAATCTATGATATATGACGTTAAATTTAACGAAAAAAAGGAGCAGTCTAAAGGGGCTGCTCCTTTTTTAGCATCGTACAACTTGAGGATGCACGATTATAGGCCTCATTATGTGATTCCTATACCATCAAGTGCAGAAAAAAAGAAAGTTAGAGGATATAATCAGGTGGATCTATTTTTTTATGATTGGGTGTTGTCATTTTCAAATTCTAAATGTATTGATAGTAATAGAAGAAATGCTAGTGTAAATGGAGTTATAGAATATAATACTGAAAAAGAGGTCTGTTATAAATGGTTTGATTGTTTATATAAAATGGATACCCATAAAGAAATGTGGAGCTTATCTGGTAGTGAACGTCATAGCACAATCGATAAGGCATTTATATGGAAGGAAACTTGTGATTCCTCGTTGTTATATGACAAGCGGATTTTATTAGTTGATGATATATTTACGACAGGAGCTACCTTAGAGTCAGCTGCACGAATACTAAAAGCATATCATCCTCAATATATTGAAGCATTGACATTAGCTAGTGGTAGTTTTTAAAAATAAAAGGCTGTAATAGATTTTAGTTCTATTACAGCCTTAATTATGTTGTTTAACCTAGTACATCGATAAATGCTTTTACAACATCTGGATCAAATAGGGAACCTGATGCGCTAAACAATTCTTCTTTTGCTTTAGCTTTTGTTTTTGCCCAAAATTCAGTGGATGGATTCACAGTGGAATCATAGTAATCCGCAACAGCAATGATACGTGCCCCAAGTGGAATGTTGGCGCCACGTAAATGTTTTGGATATCCGGAGCCGTCCCATTTTTCATGATGGTAACGAATATATGATAGGATTTGTTGACAACATGGATAGTTTTCAATCATGCTAGCCCCAAATACAGGATGCTGCTTGTATTTGGACAATTCCTGACGGTTGAAGTAAGGAAACTTCATTAACACAGTGGAAGGTAGGCAAATTAAGCCTAAATCGTGTAAACATGCTGCGTGACGAATCAATTCGATTTCACCTTTTGGCAATCCCATTTTAGCAGCAATAGCTACGGCATAATTGGCAACCTGCACCGAATGCACATATAAAGTTTGGCTTTTCATTTGAATCATTTGTAAGAGCTGTAAAGTGACCAACTCTAAGTTGCTCTTATCTTGCTCGTAAGCTCCTGATTCCTGAATTAGTGATAACATAAACATGCGCAAACCCTTCCTAACAAATAGAAACGGTGTACTCTCTTCTGGAAAATCACCGTTTTTATATTCTTCGTTTACTTAAGTACACACATTATACAATAAAATTTTATCCTTGAATATACCCTATGGAGTGGACAAAAATGTACTGAAAAGTTCTCATCATTCATTGAAAAAGTGAGAATGTGATAAGCATGGGGTATACTAAAGTTGATGTATATTTGGT
>ERZ772956.1260-NODE-1260-length-17556-cov-6.680418_pt1 | contig 17556 bp, 14 predicted proteins | sample MGYA00580683_ERZ772956 | MGnify/ENA primary metagenome ERZ772956 (study PRJEB29015, sample SAMEA2738077) | human oral metagenome | biome: human oral; feature: human-associated habitat; material: saliva | place: China | collected 2212 ... | reverse complement strand
ATATAATTTTTTATTTTTTATTACTAGAAACTACAATCATATATTTTTAAATAAAGTTAACGTAGTAAATATATGTAACACCAAAGTTAATCTAAAATAAAAACAACTTCTAAAGAAGTTGCTTTTATTGAAAATTAAATTTATAATTATTAAAAAAATATTTAATATTTCTATTTAATTATTATATTCATTATCTAACACTTTATAATTTGATAGTACAAGAAAATCAACTATAAATAATACTACTTAATAATGTTATTAAGTTTATTTTACTTTTTTCAAATCTATATTCATTTTCTCAGATATTTTCTCAACAGCTTTATATGCATTATCATTTGGTTCTTCAAAACCTGTTATATTGAATAAATTTGTTAATATTCCTAATGTCTCTTTTTCTTTTTGTATTTCTAATAATGCCTGTTTTATTTTATTTTTTAGCTGTTCATCAACATTATTTGAAACTACAACTGTCACTCCAGGTATCAACTCACTCTTTGCTAAGCCTCGTACGTCTTCTTTAAGTGTAGGGAATTCTTTAGTATATTTTTTTATTACATTCTCATAGCTTGCTATTGCATCAACATCTTTATTTAGCAATAATTGTATGCTTTTATCATGACCACCACTGAATTGATATTTTATATCTTTATTTAAATCAATACCCGCATCTTTTAACATTGCTCCAGGATAGACATACCCTGAAGCTGAAGACGGATCAACAAAGGCTACTTTTTTCCCTTTTAAATCTTCTAAACTTTTTATATTCGAGTCTTTTCTCACAAAAATTTCAGCGTGATAGCCTGGTTTACCATTCAAACTTTTCCCTACAAGTAAATTTTTTGTATTACTTTGTTTATTTGAAAGTACCGCTGAGAACGGTGGAACAATACCAAAGTCAACACTTCCGCTACCAATCCCCTCAATTACCCCTATGTAGCTACTTGCAGTGAAGACTTCAACTTTCACACCAAGTTTTTCTCCTAGTGCTTTAGCAAATGGTTCTAAATCATCGACTAGCTTTTCACTGTTACTACTAGGTACAACACCAAGTTTTAATACTTTTTCTTCTTTAGTCGAACTTTTTTGAGAACAAGCAGCTAAAGAAAATACCAAAACAATAGAAAAAATAGTTAAAAATATTTTTTTCATTTATTTACTCACCTCGTATTTTTTATATTTTAATTTACATTTTTTAGTATACCACAATGTTTACCAAAGAAAAATGAAAACGCTCATAATTATAATTATAAATATAAAAAATATAACTGGCATTATGGTGCTATTGGTATTCTACTTTTTTTCTCATCTCCACTAGGTGTTGCTAAAAATGTTATTTTTTTGCATAACCAACTTCTTATTGTTTCTTGAATTACATTCTCTTCATTTTGATATTTTAAAATATCTTCAATAAATGCTTGTGCATATTTATTTCTCATTTGTAATTCTATTCTAGTTACCTCAGGATAATTATCTTTTAAATATTCTAAAGCTCTTAACTTATGTTTTAAGATTGTTTCTATCTTTTTATCATAAAAGCGAATTAAACAATCTTGACCGTAACCTAAGTAATATGTTTCTCCAACACTACTTACAATCGTAGGTTTATTTTTAAAATGCCCTTTATAATGCCCACGTTCTAATTTCCTTTTAATTGTACTTAATTTAAAAAAATCGCCTATTGATGTTACTGCACCATCAATTCTTGATATTTTAAAATTACCATCAACTACTATTTCTTTTATAAAATCAAGCCAACTTATATCATTTTCCCAAAATAAATAATCTAATTTTCTACACGCTTCACCATTCCAAGAAAAATAAATAACATCTTCAATTTCTCCTGTTTCAACATTAATTCTATTTTTAAATAATGTTAATCCATTACTAATAATTTTAAATTGATATCTTTGATAATTAAAATTAAATATACCTTCTTCTAACTCATAATTTTTCAAGAAAATTTTGGCGAAATTTAGGCAATTTTCTGCCAATTTTAAAGTGCCCGAAATACTATCTATATTAACGTTTATAATATTTTTCTTTGTCCAGCTGTCTGGGGTGTTACACGCCCAGCCAGCGAGCTCACGCTCAAATATTTCTTGCTCCATTTCTAAATTATTATCAAGAAAATCTGCTCTCTCTTCAATAATATTTTCTAATATTTCTACAGGGTCTATATCCAAATCATATTTTAAATTATTTAATTCGATTTCTTCTTCAATAATCTCTAAATTATTTTCAAATTCAAATTTAGAACCAATTAATGCTTTAGCATTTCTTTTTTTTCGATTATATACTATTTCTTCTGCAACCGTCATATTTTTTACTACCAAAAAAATACACTCCTTTCTTATGTAGAATAAAAAAAAGAGTGCTTATCTTTACTTCAAAAACTTGATTTTTAGAAAAAATACTGATATAATTCTTTTATAATAATTTAAGAAAAATAACTTTTTTATTTTCTTTTTCAGTGTTTATCAACTTATCTTGGCGGATGGATAAACACTCTTTTTTTATTAATAATTGATTAAATTATATCATTATTATTTTTTTTATCAACTAAATTATTATTAAAAATGCACTTATATTGCTGACTACAACTTATTTTGTAGTGTGTTTTTGTCTTTTTTGCTATTTTTCACTTTTGCGAAGCAAACGGAAAGAATTAATTTTTTCTCTTTGCTTCTTTTTTTTATTATATAGCGAAAAAATCGCCTTTTTATTTTTTTCTATGTTTTTTGCTCTGCTCCGGAAAGAACCTATTTTATTTTTTTATTATCCTTGCTTCTAAATTATAAAATTATCTCAACTATTCTATTATATCATACATTTATAATATCTTTTAGAAAATAAATTCTTACTAATTTCAGATTGTTTTCATTAGCTTTTTATGTTATAATTTTCTTGATGAAATATATTCCATTTTTTTAAATCCTAACAAAAAGGAGAAAAAAATATGAATAAAAAAATTAAAATAACATCAACTTTATTAATATTTTCTTTATTAACAACAAACTCTCTTTCATTAATCCAAAATAAACAAAATATTGCTAAAGCAAATGAAACTAATATTAGTAATATAAAAAAGAATGATATAATAAGAGGAAAACGTGTTAAAGAAGTTATAAATATTTCTAATTCTGATTTTTTAAAAGGAATTGAACAAGCATATAAGGATAAACAAATTTCAGACGTTGAATATAAACAAATAAAAAATAAATTAAATGAAAGACGTAGTGTAAATGGTCAAACTAAAATAATAGTTTTTTGGGATGGTGCATTTGATTTATATTTAAATAGCGCTTGGTCTTACGCTTTAGTAGGTCTTTCTACAATTGCAGTAGCTGCAATAATAGTAAAAGTAGCAACAATTGCTGGAGCTTCATCTATTATTATTTCCGGTCTGAAGCATTCAACTCAATTAATGGGATATGTAGTAAGTGCTATTTTATCAACAGAGCTTAATAGAGGTTTAATAATATATTTCAAAAAAACAATATCAGGACTTGTTCGATACTATCCATCTCAAGTAAGAACCCAATAAAACAAATATAAATATGAACTATAAATTTTTACTTACACTACTGTTTTTCAACGTTTGCTTAAATATAGGATTTAAAATTGGTTTATATGACAAAAATAAAAAGAATAAAAAATAAAGAAGACAATATTGTCTTCTTTATTCTTTATTTTAATTAACCCCCTTAAATTCAAGTATTATTAAACTACTATTAATTTTGTCTTTATCAATTCTAATAATTCCTCATCTTTTTCAATTTGTGCATAAGCTATTAATCTATAATACATTTCTTTTGTAACATAATAATTTTCTTTTTCTAAAAAATTAAATGAACTATCCATCATTTTTTTAAAAAGTGGATTACTTGGTTCTTTTTTCGTTTCTTCATAGTATTTTTTTATAAAATACATTGCAGATAAACTTTTATTATTTCTTACTACATGCATCATACTATCTTCTAATGTTATATTATGTCTTTCAAATGTTGCCTTCACTTCTAATTTTACCTCACTAAATTCACGCCAAAATAATGCCAGTTATTCTATACAAGTTTTAATACTTTTATTCTATATTTTAAGCTCTTTTTATTTTGAGTATACTCTTTTAAAATAAATCTCCCATATTTTCTTATGGAAATCACGTCCCCATTGACACAATTTTTTTCTCCATTTTTTATTACAGAATGATTTAATTTTATAAACTCTTGTTCTAGAAATTCTTTAACTTTACTTCTTGATTTATTAGTAATTTTGGCCACTAATGAATCTAACCTGAATGAAGAACTTACAATATCAAACTCCTCGTATTCTTTTTCAATATTAACTTCTACTAAATCTATTTTTTCGAATTGTAAATTTATCCTACCTATTTTAGTTAATTGCATCATAATATAGTCGGCAATCTCATAATCCACAAAAATATAGATTTCTCTTTCAAGAACTACTATATCTCCAATTCTATTAAAATTAATCCCCATATTGTGAACCGCACCAAGTACATCACGATGTTGAATTTTATCAAACTTATTATTATAATTTGCCCTCAAACAAGTTATTTCATAATCAATGTCATAATACTCATTAGCGATTATCTTAGCTTTTTTTCGTTCAGCATCTGCTGTTCCGCCAAAAAAGTCAATACTCATATCACTGTAATTATACATAATAATTTTTTTTAATATAACCTGTTCAAAATTTGTTAAAAATTTAGTCACTGTATTCCTATTATCAGAAATACTAACGCTTTGTAATAATTTTTCTGTGGCATCTCTTTCTTCTTGTGTTAAAAAGGATAACGCATTTATCTTTTTCATAATTAAATTAAACCGTGAATAATAAGCTAATCAATACTCTTTGGATAATATTAAGTCCAATAAACGCTATAATTGGAGAGATATCTAACATACCAAAAGGTGGAATAATTTTTCTGAAAATTTTTAAATATGGTTCACAGATAGCTGCTAAAAACTCAACTATAATATTATTCCTAATTTGCGGAACCCATGAAGTAAGAATATAAGCTAATATGCTATATTCATAAAAAGAAAATAAATAATGAATAAACTTATAAACCCAATAATACTCTGTTATATTCAGCAATATTAATACTCTCCTTCGTAAAAATCTCCAGATACTTCTACACTATTCGGTACACATAGATAAATATCTTCGCCAATAGTTTTTAATCTAGCTCCTAATGCGTAAATACCACCAGAAATAAAGTCTAATAATCTATCCGCTGTTTCTAAATCTAATTTACTCAAATTGATTATTACTACTTTATTTCGTTTAATATCATCAATAATATCCTTGCTATCGGCAAAAACTAAAGGTTCTGTTAAAATTACATTATTTGTTTTAGCTTGTGGTACAGCAGTTTCCATAGTTTTGCTAACCGGTACTTCTTTTTTTACATTTTTTATTTTTTGTTTTTCAATCGAAGCTGAATTTTTTTCTACAATTTCATCTCCAAAATCATCCTCATTTACAAATAAATTATTAAATTTCTTCATCATACTCATAATTCTAAACCTCAATCACTTTATTTAATTATACAATTATATCATAAAAAACTAGCTTTTAAAACTAATATACAAACTCTATATTATATACTAAAAAAACAACCTTAAAACTAATTAAATTTTAAGGCTATTTTTGTAATTATCCATAGTATTTATCATATCTATTTTTTAATGATGTTAATAATTTAACTATTAATACTTTTAAAATAGAATATACTGGAATTCCTAAGATTGCACCTACAACCCCAGCCATGTTTACTCCGATTAAAATAACAAAGATTACAGTCAGAGGATGCATTTTCATGCTTCTCCCCATAATATTTGGAGAAATAATATTTCCCTCTAAAAACTGAACAATTCCCCAAACAACTAGCATTTTAATAACCATTACCCAACTTGTTGATGCTGCCACCAACATTGCTGGTGTTATGGCAATAACAGGTCCTAGATAAGGAACAATACTTAAGAATGCTGCTATAGTTGCTAATGAAAAAGCATAATGTAATCCTATAATGTTGTATCCTATAAATAACATTACCCCTATACATAATGATACAAGCATCTGTCCTTGAATATATGATCCTACTTTATCATCTATTTCTTCAATAGTTTCAGCTACAGGTTTCTCTAATTTTTTAGGTAAAATACTTATAAAATACTTATTAAATGTAGTAGCATCTTTTAGTAAAAAGAACAATACAAACGGCATTGTGATAAGTACTGATGCAGTCGAAGATAAAGACGACGCTACATTTTGTGCTACTAATGTTGCAACTTCTACTGCTTTTGAACTAAGCTGGGAAATATTCAGATTGTTGTTTATATACTCTATCACTACTTGAACATAAGCGTTGTCTGAATAAGTATCTAGATACCCTTTTACTATTTCGATATATCTAGGTAATGAAGTTATTAAATTTTTTGTTTGTTCCACTACTATTGGAACCATACCTATTATAACGACTAAAATAACGATAACTCCAACTACAATGGCTAATAAACTCGCTAAAAATCGAGATATCTTTTTTGAAAAGAAATTTACCAACGGATTTAAAATATAGTAAAATATATACGCTACAATAATAGGCGTCATAATACTTGATACTATAGCATTTATTGGCGTGAAAATATAAGAAATTTCTGTATATAAGTAAATTGCTATCCCTAATAAAATAACGATTAGTAATATGTATATTATAAACTTACCACCAAGAAATGCTAGTAGTTTATCTTCTTTTGTTATTTCAGATTCTTTATTTAATTCTTTTTTACTATTTTCTTTCATAGGCTCTCCTCTCTAAATATTTATTTTACTAATGTGAGCGATAACTCATATATAGTAATTATAGTCATATAAGAAATATACCCTATTACCAACGATAACAGACTAACTAGTATCTTTATCTCTCGAGTACTATTTCTTTTGAAAAACTTACTAAAATCAATTTTTAACATTGAATAGTTGGCAAGTATAATCATTGTAAACAGTATTGTTAATTTAAAAATATTCATAAGTATATCCTTTTTGTTGATATTATTTAAACATATCAAGCCAACCTTTTTTCTTGAAGAACCATAGCATTCCTACAGCTACTCCTAACATTAACGCACAAACAATAAAATAGCCATACTTCCACTTTAGTTCTGGCATATAGTCAAAGTTCATTCCATAAAGTCCTACTATAAATGTCAATGGTAAGAAAATCGTAGATATAACAGTAAGTGTCATCATAATGTTATTAGATTTCAGCGAGTTATATGTCATGAAATTTTCTCGAATATCACTGGCAAGTTCCCTATTAGCTTCAATTATCTCTGTTTGTTGCACAAGGTCATCATAGATATCGTGAAAATATTTTCTATCGTTATCCGTCATTTCCACACGACGAGAAACTAAAAATCTATGAATAAGCTCGCGCATAGGAAGTAACCCACGGCGTAGTTTAAGCAAGTCACTGCGCAAATCAAATACCTCATCCATAATCTTGCTACCTGATGTATATGAGTCAGTTTCTTCAATTTCATCTAAACGATTTTCTATTTTAGAAATGATTGGAATATACCCTTCCACGATTTCTGATACCAACATATGCATTACATGCAATGGTGAGTATTGTTCACCTTTTTGCAAAATTTTAGGAATTATTTTATTAATGTAACGAATATGAGAGAGGTGAAACGTTACAATATAATTTTTCCCAACAAACATGTTAATAGTTTCATAATCAGCATCAATGTTTTTTAAAACATGTGATACCAAAAATATTTGTTGTCTTGTTATTTCTATTTTCGGTCTTTGTAAAAGTGTTAGACAGTCTTCTATTAATAATTCGTGGAATTTAAAAAAAGTTGATAGTAAATTTATTTCACTACGAGTTGGATTATCAAAATCTACCCAGTACCAAGCTATATCTTGATCTTTAAGTCGTTCTAAATTAACATCTGTTAAAATATTTCCTCTTTTATCAACAGCTAGTGTTTTTAACATTAGATTTCACCTCTCTTAATTTTTTTACATCTACAATAATACCATAATTAACTAAAATAGTAAATTTATTATTTCAAAATACTAGAAATATAATGCATGACAATTCCTGCTGCTATAGAGACATTTAAACTTTCGGCACAACCTGGCATATTTATTTTCAGTAAATTATTTACTTCATCTAATATTTCATCAGCAACACCTGAACCTTCATTACCAAAAATAATCGCCACACGACCTGTTATATTATCTAACTCTTCTAAGTATTTATCAGCTTTAAGCGATGTTGCATAAATGTTAAATTCTTTCATTTCTGTAACTAATTGCTTAATATCTATATTTTCAAAACAATCTATATGAAAATTACTTCCTTGCGTACTTCTGATAACTTTTTGACCATAAAGACTTGTTGTCCCTTTTCCTAAAATAATACAATCAAAAGCAAAGGCGTCTGCTGTTCTTATTATAGTTCCAAGGTTCCCAGGATCTTGTATTCTATCAAGAATCAATACTTTTTTGTATTTAGTTATATCTAATTGTTTTTCTTCTATTCTGCATACACCAATAATACCTTGTGTAGTAATAGTCTCTGTAATAGACTTCATTATCAATAAGGGTATAGGAAAAGTTTTTAGCATCGTCTGTGGCAGGAATTGAGGTGATTTCATCATCAAGCAGCTCTATTTCTTCATAATTAGCATCTTTAGAAATTTCTTCGCTTGCTTTTGTAAGAAGTTCCTTTATGTCTGTATTTTCTTTTGGCAAACAAGCAAGGGTATTTCCAAATCTTCCTGACACTTCTTCCATAGAGCCAAGCACCATCTGAGGATTCTCTACAAAGTATTTGTTATATATCAGCCCATTTTCATCTTCTGCAAGATGTATCCAGTCCTCCTCACGCTCTCTGATACTGTCCCTTTTCTTTAGGAAGATAATATCTGAGGTTACTTCTGTTCCGGCAACACCCTTAAAGGTATCGTTCGGAAGTCTGATTGCTCCTAAAAACTCCGCTCTTGCTGCAAGATACCTTCTTACACTTTCGTCCTTTTTATCCATCGTCCCTGAAGATGTGATAAAGGCGATGATACCTCCGTTTCTGACTTTATCAATGGATTTCGCAAAGAAATAATCGTGGATCAGGAAGTTATTTTTGTTATACTCTCTGTCGTTGAGCTTGTACTCTCCAAAGGGTACATTACCGATAACCGCATCAAAGAAATTATTGGAAAAGGAAGTTTCTTCCAGTCCCTTAATCTGTATATCACTTTCAGGATAAAGGAGTTTTCCAATACGACCGCTTACCGAGTCAAGCTCTACACCATAAAATTTGGACTTTTTCATTTCATCAGGAAGATTACCGATAAAGTTTCCTATACCCATTGACGGCTCAAGGATATTGCCATTCTTAAAGCCCATTCCTGAGAGGGTAGAGTAGATACTGTCAATGACTGTTTTAGGCGTATAAAAAGCTGTTAAGGTTGATTCCTTAGCAGCTTCGTATTCTAATGGCGATAGATTTTCTTTTAAGAATGCTCTTGCTTCTTTCCATTGACCACCTCTTTCTTCATCAAATACTTCAGATAATCCGCCCCAACCGACATATTTTACCAAGACTTCCTGAGCTGTATTGTCAAGCTCTCTTTGTCCACTCTCCACTCGTTTAAGCATAGAGATCGCTTCAAGGTTGTTATTAAGTCTTTCGCTCGGACTTAGTTTTTCAGGGAGGATTTCTTCGGTAATCTTAAAGTTATGAACTTCTGTTTTAGGTTTTTCTGCCTTTTCATCAATGTCTTGAATTGTATCTTTAGCTTTCTTGTATGTCAGATTTTCAAATATTCGATCAAGATCGCTTTCTAAACGATAGGGAATGACATCGGATCCGGTTATCATACCGCCAAGATACTCGGTATTGTCCTTAACCGTTACGGTCTTTAGGTTTTTTCCCATATTATCAAAGCGAGTAATGGTACAGTCCTTATCCTTGTATCTCACTTCATCGCCAACCAAAAAGTTTGGTCTTTCAAGGCTTATCTTTTTTAGCAGCTCCTCATTATCCATAAACGGTACGATTGCAATTTGCCTATTTCCATCTCTTGCCGGATACAGCCATACCTCCGGCTTTCCGTTTACCTTGTTTTTTTCAATATCCCTTGCAATATATGCTTCATGATCAAAATAGACGGTATCTCCTTGTTTCACTGCAAATTGATCTGCAAGGATTTCTTCTTTTTCATTCAGCTCTACTTCTTCTTTTTGCTGAATGTAGTCAAATAGGGTAGATTGAACAGGACTTTTTTCAAGTGCTTCTTCCATTTCTTCAAAGTTTTCATAAGTTTTATACTCGGCTGTATCTATTCTTAAATGTTCTTTTAGTTCATACGCTGTATAGCCGTAGCTGTCTATCAGTTCATCAACCTTTTTGCTATCTTCATAGCTCTCTCCATAAAACAGCTTGTACTTTACACCACCAAGAGCCACGCTATTTTTCGCTTCGGATAAATTGATATGAGCTACATCAGACTTATCTGCCAAAATAAACTCTGCACCGACCTTAATGGCAATTTTTTCATCAGGGGAAGTCCCTTTGTTATCGGTATCCTCTATGCTAAGACCTGATAATTTGCTCCTATCGTTGATAATACCCTCGGCTTCTTCTAAGGAAATTCCCATTTTATCACTAAGATAAAAAATTTCCTGTTCCTTATGATTATCTTTTGAGGAAAGCTGTCCGTTAAATACTCGGTCTATTTCTTCCTCGCTCATCTGTTTTACAAGCTCGGTATCTTTGATTTCTCGAAAAGTCTTTGGAAAATCTTCCAAGATAAGCCTCTCAGCATTAAGTTCCTTTAATTCTTCAAGGTTAAAATATCCCCATTCAGGTTCAATCCCTAAAACAAGACCAAAAGCATCACCGCTTTCTCTGTCGTACTCTGTCATATACCAAGTCCAGTTAGAACGGAAAGGAATGATATATGCTGCATGAACTTCCTTATCCGCTAAAGATACTTCTTCCTGTGCATAAAGCTCCGGTACTCTTTTCAGCATTTCCTCAGTCATCAGGTTTTCGGGATTATCTTTCGAGTAATAGCTTGGTTTCTGATCTTCCGCTTTCTTTTCCTCTACCGTCTTTTCTTCAAGATAAAGATTTTTAGAAAGCAGCTCATCAATATGCTTTGCCACGCTTGACCAAGTAAGAAACACATCTTTACAATTATCCTTTTCCAGTTTTCTTCCTTTGGCATCGTGCCATTCTCCACTACCTGTCAAGCCTGATACCGCATGGCTTCTTCCTCCTGTTCCATACTCATCTTTTAAAAAGTTGGCTTTTTCCTGTAAAGTGTGATTTTCTTTGAAAAACTTTGTAATTCGCTCTTTTCCTCTATCAATTCCGCTTCCCCTTGAAAGGGTAGCAAGGACTTCATCTTCCGTAATAAAGGCATTCACTATCGGAAGTTCAATAAGATTAGAAGTATATTCTTTTCTTGGCAGTGCAAGCTCCTGTAACTTCTGATAAAGGCTGTCCACCTTATGATAGTGAAACCTTAGTATATCTCTGTTTTCTTTGTATCCTGCTAAAAATCTATCATATTCTTTGATTGTTTCCTTTAGGTATTCAGGATTTTTCAGTGCCTCGGATAATCGTTTTGTTTCATCCGGAAAGCCACCTCCCTTTTCGATAAATTCAAAAAAGCCTTGTTCTTTTCCTTCCTCACTCAAATCGTGAATAAGATACCATAGGGATTCTGAAATTCTGTCTCTTTCATAGTCTAAGGCTTCCTGTAGTTCCACATTTGTGGCAAATTCTCCGCTGTTAAGAAGTTCAGCAATTCTGTTTGCAGCATTACCCCAACTTAAAACTTGTGTGTCATCTTCTCTTGCTGATGTTCCGGAAGAAAAGTGAAGTCCCTTATCCGAATACCAAGCTGAGATTTCACTTCCGTCAATGATATAGCCATTTCCCCCTTGAAAAGTATTTTTAAGGTATTCTCCCAATTCTTCATTGCTTTTTCCTTTAGAAAACTCGGCAATAACAGGAAGTCTGCCACCATCGTGATTTCCTCCGTTAATAAGGACAGTGTCTATATCTTTCTGAGCAAGAGGGATGCTAAGCCTTATCTGTCCATAAGAATTTTCAGGCAAAGAAAAAGAAGCCTTATCCGCTTCTCTTATCTCTTTATCCGTATTTTCTTTTAGATTTCCACGATTTCCTTGATGGTCATTTCCTTCAGGGCTGAAATCATCGCTCCATACTGCGGATTGCTTTCGTCCTCTATCTTCCAAGCTGCCATCAGTTTCGGCTTCTCTGTTCTCATAAACGCTATCGCCTGTTTCTGAATATCCATCAGGTGTTCTGTCAGTTTCTTCTCCTTGTATAGATCCACTAACATCTCGAAGCGGCTCTGTTCCTCGCTCTGTGAAAGATAATCCAGCCTCATCACTGCGTAGGTCGGATTGGGATATTCCTTGATGAATTCCGTCTGTTTCTCCAAACTGCTTAGTGTATTCTCCCTGATTTTGCCTGCTATCTCGTCCGTACTCTCCATTTCGGAGAACTCGCTCGGTTTCACTAATTCTTTTCGTATCATCTCGTCGAAGTACATGGTTTTCTCCTTTCTCAATTTCTTCTCGTATTTGATTATATCCTGCTTCTTTATTTCTTAAAACTTCTTTTTGCTTCTCAAGCTCTTTGCTCTTTTGAATGGTTGTATCTATGATACTTCCGCTAATATCCGATACGGTTTCACCAAGACTCATAAGGGATATGCTGTCCAGTCTTTTGAAGTTTTCTCTTAACAGTTCCATATCCATCGGATAATCTACCTTAAATCTTGAAGCTACCGCATAGCTGATGGAATCTCTGATAAATTTGACAAAGGATATTCTGTCCTCATCAGTGATTCTAAGCTCATTCATCAGGCTGTCTATCTTTTCATCACCGTAAATTCTGCTTAAAGAAAAGATATTTTCAAGATTACTTTCGCTTTCTTCATAGCCTTCACTTGCTATCATTTCCTTTAAGACCTCTTGATGGGCTTCTTTATCAAATCGCCAGAGATTGACCTCATTGACATTTCTGTTCCTTGAAACGGTCTGGCTTACATCAAAGATGTAGTCCACTCTCTTTTTTATGCCGTAGTCTTCTAAGATCGGAATTCCTTTTTGTCCTCGCATAACGGTTCGATGAAAGCGTTCACGCCAATAGTCGAACTTGGCACAAGCTGTCGCTTCAGGATTTTTATCATAGATACTTAATTGACTTCTAAAGTCATATCTTTGATTGTTCCCGACAACCTTCAGGAGCTTTAAATATTCCGCTTCACTATGCAGAATGTCCTGTTTTACAAGCTCCAAAATGTTATGAAAATCATTGATTCGCATTTTTACCTCCTTTTTTCAAATAAAAAAGGTGGTCAGATGTTACTCTAATCACCTTTAAATTCTGTAATTCTGTTTTTTCTATTTCATTACTATCCATTTTCCTGACTTAGTAGAGCCTTCTCTTGTAATAATTCCATGAACTTTAAGATTCCTTATATGGTAGCGTACTCCGTCTGCTGTTATCTCTTTAATTTCATTCGCTATCTGCTCAGCAGTAATACTCGGATTGTTTTTCATAAGAAGCACTATTTGTTCTTGGATGTTATTTTTTTCTTTGGTAGTTTCTTTAGTAGTTTCTTTAGTAGTTTCTTTGGTAGAACTACCATTAAAACTCTTTAGAAACTCAGTGTTTATTTCCATCACTGCATTTGTATAATTGTCTACATCATTGTCCGGATAGAATTTAAGCTCTGGAGAGCCATTTTCAATAAGTGCGTCTTTTGCCCGTCTGATACCTGAACCGTAAGATTCTATCAGATTGATTGAAAAAAACATATCTTTCAATTCTTTATTTAGGTACTGCCTTCTATCAAAACTTCTATCTCTGTTAAGAGCTTCGATTGTTACAGGAGGAAGCGGTCTGTTATGATTTACAAAAGAAATTCTATCCTTGTAGATATATATTCCTACATATTCAGGTGTATCATATTCTTTGTGTAAAATCGCATTTGTCGCAAGCTCTTCAAACGCTGTAAGAGGGTAGTTATAGATAATCTTATGTTCTATTTTATCCGACTCTCTTATGGTGTAGGAAGCCATAATATTATCTTCAAAATACTTGCTGACCTGTTTTGCCTGTATCCAAACCGGTCCGTCAAATCTTTTCGACTCCATTTTATCCGTTCCGTCAATCTCTCTTATGATTTCTACATGGGCGTTCGGAATGAATTTATTTGGCGTTTCCGCAAACATCAAAACAGCAAAGTTTTTGGCTCTGTAACCTCCATACTCACTTTCACTTACAAGTCCCATGCTCTTTGCCATATCAAGTTTAGACATTCCTCTAATATCTTTTTTCGCACCTGTTTGCAGCAAATACTCTTTCATATACTCATAGCTTAAATCATCTATGGTTGCTGTATCATTTAGGTTAGAGCTGAAAGAAAAGCCTGCAAATTTTTTCAAAAGTTCAAATTCTTCTGTCGGATTTGGAAGTCGTGAATCCCTGCCTACCCTGATATATCTGCCTGCCTTTAATTTTATGTCTTTATCTTTTTCCGCCTTTTCACTTGTTTGAAACGGTCCTCCGCCGCCACTTTCAACAGCAACGACAAGATAATACTCTCCATCAAGTTTATCTGAAATAATATGATAATTGATTTTAGGGCGAATATTTGCAAGAAGTGATTTTAATTCATTCTCAATTCCTTCAACCTTGGACTCTTTTATACCTTCTATCGGTCTTTTCGGAATTGCTTTTTCTCCTGTTTCCTTATCGTCAATTTCTTCTATACCGATGAATAACAAGCCAATTTCGTTATTCATATAATTATTGGCAAAGGCACAGGCAGTTTTTAGAATTTTATCTTTAAAGTTTGCCGACTTTTTATATTCAATAAAACTGCTTTCTATGTTTTGGTTTTCAAGAATGTTACGAGCCATTCTTTTTATATCTAAAAGCTGCATAATACCTCCTTTTCAAAAATTATTTTAATATATTATACCATTTTTAGAGCCTTTTTTCTACTGCATACCGTACCTTATAACTTTATTTTATCCACCTAAGCTCTGTAATGTCTGTATAGCCCACCTCCCATATAAACCAAGAAAAAGCAATGGCACTGCTTTTATATTTCTCAAATTCAGCATTCTTAGCACAATTAAGCCTTTTGGAAAATACATATACTCTTTCAGGCGGATATTTTTTAAACATCTCATATCTTTTTTGTCCTTCCAAAAATGCCAAACGAAAAAGCATCGCTATTTTTGTTCCTGATTTAGATATTTCAAGAGCGTGTTTTATAAACTTGTCAGCACAAAAATAGGGCGGATTAGTTACTATGTCTAAGGTATTTTCTTTAACTGTGAAAAAATCTACTTCTCTTTCTTCTCCATAACCTCTGTAACAAATATCTGTCGCTTTCACTTTATATCCATATTCTTTAAGCACCTTACCAATATGTCCTTGTCCGCACGCAGGCTCATAGACTGTTGTTCTGAATTTTTCTCTATTTAAAAGTTCTTCTATGGCTCTTTTATCAGTTGCATAAAAATCTAAAATCTCTCTATTGTCATCAAGTTTCATTAAAGTATCAAACATAGGCTAACCCTCTTGATACTTAGTGATAGTATTTTTTATTTCCGCCTCTATACCCTCTAAAAACTCTTTTTTGGAAGATTTGCCCTGTGCTATATCAGACAACTCCATTTCCCACTGTGCCGTCATTTCTGCTGATTTAAAGTTATCTGCAACAATCTCGATCAGACTTTTTCCTTTCGGTGTTGCAATCAGATTCTTCTTATCTCGTTCAATAAAGCCTTTGTAGATCAAGTTCTCTATGATTCCGGCACGAGTTGCAGGAGTTCCCAGTCCTTTTCGTTCGACTTCCACATTCTTGTCTAAACTGTCATTTCCGGCTATCTCCATCGCCTTTAAAAGTGTGTCCTCTGTAAAGTGTTTCGGAGGCTGAGTGTACTTTTCTTTAATCTCTTTATTTTCAATGGTAATAACATCTCCAATGCTTACATCAGGAAGCTCCAAGTCCTCATTCTTCTTGGACTTGTATTCTTTAAGGTATTTTGTAAAGCCCTCCTCTTTAATTACCTTGCCGGTACTTGTAAATTCAAAACCGTCAAATTCAGCTACAATTTTAGTAGTATTTTGGGTGAGTGGATAGCCTGCACTTGCGTGAAACTTATTAGAAATCAGTCGATATACTTTTGCTTCACTTTCAGGAAGTTTGAATATATCTTCACTGAGCGATGATACGGTCGGGATAACCGCATGATGATCCGTAACTTTTTTAGAATTGAATACTACCTTGATACGCTCTGTATCAAAGTCATTTTTTCCTAAGATATTGTTTATCGTGCTTGTAATCATATCTTCGGTTAAACATCTGCTGTCCGTTCTTGGATAAGTAATCAGCTTCTTTTCATACAGGCTTTGTGCATAGTCAAGTGTCTGTTTTGCACTGTATCCGAAATACTTGTTACATTGTCTTTGAAGTGTTGTTAAATCAAACGGCAAGTCAGGTTTTGTAAGCTTCTCCTTTTTCTCCACATTTTTTACTATGATTTTATTTCCTACCACATTTACTAAATCTTCTACGATTTCAAGACTGTCTATTCTGTCTGTTGAAAGAGTAAAACCGGTAAAATAAAGCTCGCCTATATAATATTTTTCTTTCTTAAAAGCCGTTATTTCATCATCTCTTTTTACAATCATGGCAAGCGTGGGTGTTTGTACTCTTCCAACAGAATAATTTTGATTATAAATAATGGAATACAACCTGCTCATGTTCATACCAACAAGCCAATCCGCCTTACTTCTGGCAAGAGCTGATTGGTATAGATTTTCATACTCTTTTCCCTCTTTTAGCTGCCTAAAGCCTTCTTTAATTGCCACATCCTCCATTGATGAGATCCAAAGTCTTTTGATATTCTTTTTACAACCTGACTGCTCATACACAAGCCTAAAGATTAACTCTCCCTCACGCCCCGCATCACAGGCGTTAATAACCGTTTCAATCTCTTTAGAGTTCATCAGCTTTTTAAGAGTGTTAAACTGACCCCTAGTTGCCTTTACAACCTCATACTTATACTTGCCAGGAATAATCGGTAAATCCTCCAATCTCCACTTTGCATACTTTTCATTATAAGCCAAAGGACTTGCCATCTGTATCAAATGTCCCACACACCAGCTTACAATATATCCCCCTCCTTCATAGTATCCGTTCTGTCTACCGGTTGCACCGATTACCTTTGCAATACTCATTGCAACACTCGGCTTTTCACATATCACTAAATTCATTTATAAATCCTCCTTTTTTGTATTAAAAAAGGCAACCGGAAGTTATCTGATTGCCTTTTGGTTTTAGTATTTAATTTTTATATTATTGCCTATTTACAGTTTTTCGATAGAATTTCTATCTTCAGATTTTTCTTGCAGAGTTTTTGGGGTTATTTCATGTAAGCTTCATAAACTGGGAT
>ERZ772956.1256-NODE-1256-length-17616-cov-10.364729_pt1 | contig 17616 bp, 20 predicted proteins | sample MGYA00580683_ERZ772956 | MGnify/ENA primary metagenome ERZ772956 (study PRJEB29015, sample SAMEA2738077) | human oral metagenome | biome: human oral; feature: human-associated habitat; material: saliva | place: China | collected 2212 ... | reverse complement strand
AAAATGTGGACCATCCTTAAATGTTTTCCAATCTCCCCCCCAAGTAATTACATAACCTAATTTTCTTGCTACTTCTTTAATGTGATTTGCAACTTCTTTATAATACTTAAAATCCCAAGTTATCTTATTATCAATTAAAACTGCAATATCTACTGCCTTTCCTTTCAAATGATAACTATTCATTGTTTTAGATTTACCAGTTTTAACAAGTTCTTTTTGTCTTTCAACTGTTCTTAAACCCTCTGTAATTTTAAAATCATAAGGACTATTTTTTATTGCTTCTTTCATTAAAATAACTAATTTTGAATTAACTCCATTCATTTTATCCAAACTCGCTTTTGAAAAATTAAACATATAACCTCCTTAAATATAAAAAAATTATTTTTTATATCCAAAATTAAATTTTGTTGCTTCTCTAAATATAAAATCTTTAAAATTTATATTTTTAATAAAAACTATTTTAAAAAAATGACCTTGTAATATCAATTTTAAAGAGTTTTATTAAAGATAGCTATATAAAACTACCTTTAATAATAGAAACTCTTAAAATTAGCCTTTGGCTAGTGCATTATGTATTTCTTTTCTCTTGCTCTCAAATTCTGCTTTTGTTAATTCCTTTGGGTTTACTTTTGTCTTAAAATGATGCTCAGTATCGTATACACTTTGTACAAATGTAGTTCCGAATAACATTAACATTCCTAACTCTGTCAAACCAGCAGGCATCCCATAATTGTCCTCAAAATACCAAGTTGTTTTTTTAGTTTTTCCTAGCTTTGCAGCAACATCTAATGCCATTACATTAGCTACCATGAAAGCAATGTCTTTATCTCTGCATCTCTGGCGATGTTCTTTTCCATCAACTTTGTAATCAAATCCATATGCTAAAGCCTCTGCTTTTAAATTGTCAATTAAAGTACAATAATCATCATACTCCTTTTGATTATCCAACACCCATAGTGATTTTTCTTTATCCCAATACATATATTTTTGATTCCCAGCAAGTTTTGGCACTACTATTAATTTTTTATCTTTTATTAACTCCCCATCATCTAGTTGTACGGGTATATTATTTCTAACCTTTTCTTCTTTGCTCATTTCTCTTAATACATCATCTTTAAAAAATGGATATTGGTATGTAATATCTGTAATTATCATATCTTGAGTATGTCCTTGAAAATATGATAGAGGTGATTTTAAGACATCTTCTAAACTTTCTGCATACACAGAAAAAATTAACTTATCTTTTTTATAAAAATTTATTGTTTTCATTCTTTCTCCTTTCAGCTCTGAATAGATTTTTAAATTTAAACAATTCCTGTAATTATAAAAGTTCCACTTGCATTTTGTAAGCCAGTGTCATGATTGTTTATTCTAATTGTTATTTTATTCCCATTAACATAAGCCATTGTTGTTAAATTTCCAGGAGTTCCAGTATGCCAAGGAATTGCAGAAATACTTGCATTCTTAAAAGTAACAGGAATAACAATATCTGTACTTTCGTTGAATCTAACATTTCTAAAAGTACCATATATAATTACTACATTTCCAAATTTTATAGTTGTAATGTCATTGTGGCTATCAATTTTAAATAAATTTTCCAATCTCTCAAGAAGTGAGTTGTTATCCAATGGTATAAAATTGGTAACATTTGCAGAAATATCTTGGTTTTGTTTTAAACATTTATACATCTTTCTAGTATTTCTGTCATAATAGATGTAATTAGGATTTTTAACTATATCATCTTGTATATCTCCACCATAGCCATAAGCTCCTGCTAATCTTGCTAACATCATGCCTTCTAATGCTTTTCCTTCCTCAGTGCCAAATTGTACTATTCCTGGTTTTTCTCTTGTTGCTCCTTCTTGAATTTTTGCTACTTTATTGCTTAAATCCTCTGTTTCTTTGTCTATCAACTCTGCATTATGATTAAAGTTTTCTATATCATAATATTCATTTCCAGATGGTTTTATTAATCTTAAATGTTTTGTATAATCTGCCATTTTCTATCTCCTTTCATCATAAATAGCCTGATGTGTTTTAGTTTTTAATTCATCATTTTTTAGATTGCTCATTTCTATATGTTTATGGTATTTTCCAACAACAGCACTGTCTTCATAGAGTCTAGAATCATAAATTTCTTTATGATTCTTTGCTTTCAAAGAACTATGCAATAAATAAGCTACTTGGTTATGTGTGTTGTATCTAAATTCAATGTTGAAATTTAGATGTGCTGGTTTATTAATATAAATAAAATTTTTGAAATTATCTAAGTTCTGAGGTATTCCAACTACAGATGTAAATTTTATTGTAAAAGAATAATTTCTATAATCCTCAATTACTTCTATTTCTCCATTTGTGAATATCTTAGCTTGTTCTTTTAAAACATGAGGTGTAAAGATATTCTTTGATAGTAAAGTATAGATAATTCTGTCTTTTTTATCCTGTAAACTCCACCCATTCTTATAATCTAATTCCATAAATCTTTCATAATTTGCTACTTGTTTTTCATTAAAAAAAGCTATAAATAATAGCTCCTTGTATTTTTGTATATCATTTTTAGCATATTCACAGATTAAATCTAGTGTTCTTATTAAATCTTCTTGTAATGTATTTCTAGCTGTCTTAGACACTTTTTTAATTAATCTATCACTCATTTATAACCACTGTCCTGACTATCAATATCTCATCTTCTGCTATTTCTAAATTGGAATTTGAATTATTTACTTTTACAAAGTTGTCATTTACCCCATCTATTTCTAATATAGCTTTCTCTAAACGATTAATAGATAATATAGATTTATTAGCTTTTTCAAATGTAGCACTTCCAGTCTTTATTACAGCTTTTAAAAGAGATTCAATTTTTTCTTTTACATTAGATAAAGTATGTCCTGCTTTCAATATAACTTGTATACTCACATTTATATTTTTAGCAGTAAAACTGTCAACAGTAACATCGGCCCCGACTGGTCTTCCATCATCTCTTTGTATTCTTTCTCTTACTTTTTGAATTAGACTAGAATCAGCTATGTCATTATTATAGTTAGCAATTAATACCTTTACTGTCCCATTTCCATTCCATAGAGGTTTTACCAACACTTTTCCAACTCCATCAACTTGCCTAGCCCATTGCTCATAATCATAAATATTTCCACTGTGGGCGGGTCTTGTAGCTTTTTCCTTAGCCCTTGCAACTAATACAGAATTAGGTTCTTTATCATAACCATTTACAATCTCTTTTTCATTTATAACACTGTAAATATTGCTATTTTGAATTTCAAAAGTTGTAATTTCTCCTATTGCAGCATTACCTACTTTTCCTTCTGAAAGGCATTCTATTTCTATTTCTGCAATTCCAGTTGGACTTAAATATTCTTTCCTTAAAGAGCTGTACTTTATCCCATCTCTGTTTAAAAATATTGTATTTTCTTCTATAATAGAGTTTGCTTTTCCAGTTACTTTTACAGTACCTTTTGCCTTAGTTCCTAATCTCCTTTTTACTCCAAACATTAACGCATGTTTGTCAACAAATTCATCTTCTGTGGCAGTATCTATGAAAGTTTGCTTTTCCCAAAACTCTAATTCTTTGTAAACTTCTTCTGCCGTAATTCCAAAAGTTGCAGCAATATCAAAATTGAAAGTACCTTCCATTTTTGAAAGTGGATTCTTAAGATTATCCAGAAAATTATTTCTTAATTCTATTCTATCTTTCACTTTACACCTCCATTTCTAGTTTTCCATACACAGTTTTAACATTAAAGGTTATCTGTGGAACATATTCATCTTCATTAGAGATGTCAAAATTATAACATTCTAAGATGTATGGATTTACCAACAGTGTATCTCTTATTTGATTAATTATCAATGCGTCTTTAACTGATTTTTGATAGATAGTACCGATGTTAGTCTCCAATTCACTTCCATAATTATCACTATGTACATCAGTATATCTAAATCTTTCAGTTTTCAACGCTTTAAATATCCATACTTTTAAGGCTTCGTTTTTCTCTAAAACTTTAATATCGTTATTTTCATCTTTTATATATTCTCCGGTTTTAAAGTCAATAGCATATTCCTTAAAAGTCAACATTTCTTCAACTTCAGTTTCTGCTTTTTCAAGAAAAATATTAAAATCCTTTTCCACATCACACCCCCTCTATTGCTCCACTAGGCATTTTAACTATCCTTGTTACTACTACATAATGTACACCCATAACAAGAACAAGTACCTCATCACCTTTTTTTAAAGTATCTTCAAACCAAATGTCTTTATGAGATTTATAAGTACCTTTACCTTCAAATTTCCCTTGTCCTTTTATACTTGGTATTTTATGAGTGTGTCTATTTGGCTCTGCCGGTGCAGTAGAGGTTATATTTCCTCCTTCTCCTATACTTTCATATTTGGACATATCTACTTTTATTTCATCTATAATTCCATCAATTTTATAATCTCTATGATAATGAGGCAAAAGGTAATTGCTACAATAAATCTGCTCACTAGGTATAACTTGCCCGTCAAATTCAATAGATAAGTTTGGTGGTGGAGTAACTACAGAAGCCTTAATTATGGATGTTGCTTTTGTAGCTTGACCTATCATATCACCTATTAACATTCCCAATTCACTCATTTTTTATCCCACCCTTCTGGAAATAACTCATCTATTTTATCTTTCTTCTTTGCTTTTTTACCTTTTTTCTTTTTCTTAGCTTTTTCTTTATTCTCAAACTGTACTTTATCCATGACATTTTCAAAAACTAATTCAATATTACAGAAATGAGTTTCGCCCTCAAAAATATGGGTATCTAATTTGACTAAGAAACTCCCAACTAACCCTGTATGTGGTTCTTGTATTCCAATGTTATAACCTGCTTGAATTAAGATGTTTCCTAAACAATATATTCTTGCACTCTTTTCTACACTTTTTAACATATCCTTAGCATTTGCTATATTATCTACATCTTTTTCGTATTGCATAACTTGTTGAAATAGTCCATATTTCTTTTTATCTTCTGCATTTTCAACTTTATTAAGTATTTGCTGCTTCTCTTTTTCTACCTTATATATAACAATTTGATTTATCATATTCTCTATGCTTTCTTCATATGAAGATGTGGAAATGTTATCGGCACTTGTCAAAAGAACATCTGTATAAGTTCCTTGCTCAACTATATCTATTGCTTGTTCGTTACTCACAATAGAATAAATCTTTTTGTTTTTTCTGTGTTGAATAGTATAGGCATTCAATATAATTTCATACCCGCTTCTATCAATAGCTGGATATGTGCAAGTAACTTCATCTTTTGGAATTTTACCTACCTTTAAATTAAGTTCTCCACAGATTTCTTTTAATATTTCTGACGGTTTTTTCTGAAAAAAGTTTTTAACAAAGTTATTTTTATTCAGATAAATAGAATTATCATATGCATAAAAACTTTTTATATCAGTTTCACCTTTCCTAGAATGAAAAAATACTTTTCCAAAAAATAATTTTTCATCTTCATAAGAAAATACAATTTCATCTCCTATATTGGTTATAATATCTCCTAGATACTCAACTTCTAATTTTCTTGCAGTTCCGTGAATTGCCCCACTCCATATAATCCTAGTAAATATATTTTTAAACTCTTTTCCATTTACATATATTTTTAATTTCTCCATATATTTACCTCTCTAATAGCCCTCTTGCTACATCAGATAAGGTCTTGTTTTTCTTTATTTCTACAAGAGTTATTTCCACATCTATATCTCCAGTTCTTTCAGTAACTGAAAAATACAAAGTTTGGATATAGCATTTAAAGAAAATGTTAAATTCTGGAATAATTAAAGTTAATTTTTCCTTATCATTCTTTAACTTTTTTAAAGTTTCCATAGAGTTAGTAGGAGCAGTAGACAGAACAAAATTAAAAAAAGGAGATTTCATATTTGGTAAGAAAGTAGAAAAACTAATCTTTTCAGCTTTTCTATTTCCAATTAATGTTTTTTCTCCTAAGTCAATTATTTTTATAGTTTGTAAATCCTGATCACTCTCTATCCTTAAGTCTAATGGTGGAACTACAAAGAAAAAAGGAGTATTAGCGCTATCTTTAACCAGGATAAATGTTGGTCTCATAACATCATCTCCTTATTTAGTTATTTGTACAAAATTTCTCAATTCGGCCATTATTTTCTGTTTAGACATTTCTGCTGTTTTCTCTATATCTGCTTCATTTTTTATAGTTACTCCACCCATATTTACATTTACTTGAGGAGAGAATGTAGTTGATAACGGAGATACAGGAGTTTTAAGTCCTAATTTATCACTGACTTTTTCTAAATCTGATTTCTGCCTTTCTGGTGGTTTAATTACATATTTATATCCATTAGAAATACTTTTATTATTCTTACCTTGTGTTATTTTTTCTTCTAAATTTTCAGCTTTTTTAGGTTTCCTGTATTCATATCTCTCATCATAAATGCTAGCTACTTCTTCTGAATTATTAGATATAGGCTTAAAAATCAAATCTTCTTTCGCATGAGGGTTTCCAGCTTCTGCTCTTTTATCAATAGTTTTTCCATATTCATCCCAATATTCTTTTTTTCTTTTCTCATTTTCAATAAATAACTTTTTTCTTTTTTCTTCTTCTTCAACAGTTTGTGGATTCATTTGCATAATCTTATTATTGACAGCTATTATTTCACTTTCAAGTTTATTTTGATTTGTTGATTTTCCTGTTGTTAGATATGAACCAATATTCCCACCTATTTCTCCTACTTTTCCTACTACTTTAAGCCCCAATATTACAGGTTCTAATAATATTGCTAAATCAGAAACCAAATCTATTGTTGTATTTAGGTAACTTATCACAGTGTCAAAAAAAGCTTGGATATTTTCTTTAGAAAATGTATCACTATCTGTTAATTCAATAATTTTACTTGTTAAATTTTCAATAAGACTTGTTATAGCTGGTGCAACTGCTTCTCCTATATGCAATTTTAAATTATCCCAAGCACTAGCTAAAGCTTTTATTTTATATTCTGGAGTATTTTTTTGTAGATTATTAAATTCTTCAGTAGCTCCTTTGGAATTATATATAGAGTTAGCAAGAGTATCAAAACCTTCTTTAGATGTTCCTAAGAGTGAAGTTATAATTTTCATTTGTTCAGAACCAAAAATAGTAGTTAAAATATAGTTTCTTTGTTCATCAGTCATTCTAGCAAGTATCGGTCTCATTTCTTCTACAATTTTTCTTAAACCTTTAAATTTACCTTGACTATCATATAACTTTAAATTCATAACTTTTAAAGCTTTATCTATGTCAGGTGTAGATTTTGCAAGTCTTGTATAAACTGCAGCTAGGTTTCTTCCTGCTTGTCCTGATTTTATACCATTGTTAGCTAGAGTTCCTAATAATATATTTACTTCTTCCATACTCTCAAAACTTTTTGAAGTAGAGGCTACATATTTATATGCTTCGCCTAGTCCAGCTATATCTGTATTAGCATTATTAGCAGTTGCAACCATAACATCCATAAGTCTGTCAGCATCTTCCAAAGCTAAACCAAATGCTGAAATATTATCAGTTAATATGTCAGAGGTACTAGCTAAATCTTGCCCAGATGCGATAGACATTTTTAAAAGTTTAGGTGTTAATTCTAATACCTCATTAGTTTTCATTCCAGCCATAGCTTGATAATACTGTGCTTCAGCCACTTCTTGTGCCGTAAAAGGCATTGTTTTACCAAGTTCTAGTACTTGAGCTTTTAATTTTTCAGTATCCTCAACTGAAGCTCTCATTATTCCTCTATTTCTTGTAATAGCTGCATCTAATTTAGCATAACCTGTATAAACATCTTTTATAAAATCAAATCCTGCCATAATTCCTTTAAAAGCCCCAAACCCAATTGTTAGTTTATTTAGAGTTCCAAGACTATTTCTTATACAATCAGCAGTTTCTTTTACTGCCCCTTTCACATGTGTTGTATTTTTGGTAAAAGCTCCTAATTCTTTACTAGCTGATTTTATTTTTGAAGTAAACTTATCTTTAAGCTCAAGAGTTGCACTTAATACATGTTCCAAATTCTCACCTCCAATAAAAAAGAGGAGCTTTTATACTCCTCTTAGTGTTTGATTAAATATATTTTTTAAATTCATCTATTGCACTTTCAAAGTATCTGAAATTTGGAATTTCTTTATTACAATACTTTGCTTTTTCATGAACCCAATATCCATTTTGTTCTGTTTTTAAGTTGTATTTATTAGAAATGATACCTATCTTTTGAACAGATACTCCTAATATCTCTGCTATTTGAGTGGCAGTTATAGTTTTAGCTTCCACTTCTGGTGGTGGGATTAGTTCTCTACCTGTTAAAACTTTTGTTGCTTCTGATACCAATATTTCCTTATATCTTTCACTTTTTGAGAATGGTATTAAAGATTTTAACATTTTAGCCATTCTTACATTTGCATTTTTTTCCATTATTTCAAGTCTTTTATCTTTGTCTACACTTGATTTAAGTTCTTTAAGTTTGAAATATCCTTTAACTAATTGTCTTTGTATTTCCCAACTCAAATCATCTGTAAATGTTTTTACTAACATCAGATATCCACTTTCAGTAAATAAAGGTATTTCTTTAACATTATTAGGTATGAAATCCTGAATCAGAATTTTTGATTCAGAAATTTTTTCCTTATTTACAAGAAAATAATCTTCATCTTTCAATAATTTATCTTTAACATAATTAAAATTTTGTGTAATTTCTCTTACTTCTCTATTATGTACTTTAGCTATATCCCAAGCAGTTACAACTCTTTCTTTTTTATATTCTTTTATACCAAGTTCTACATTATTTATTTTTACTAATTTATTTTCCATTTTTATTCACCTTACCTTTTTTCTTTTGACATTTTATCCCTTGACCAAATCCAAACATAAATGCTTTATGTATCATTTCAAAAATTCCTTTTGAATTATCTCTAATATCATTTAATTGGTCAAATGTCATATCATAATGAGTTGTTAGGTGTTTTCTACTTTCTTTAATTACCTTTTCCATATTTGCATACATAAAAAAATACCTCCATTCAAAATATAATTGATAGAAGTACTCCCTTATGATATAATAGATTTCATAAGAGGGTAACTTCTTTTGAAAATAGAGTAATAAACTTTCTCAGGGTTTAGGGTTACTCTATTTTATTTTTCTAATAATTCTTCAACACTTACATCCAAAGCTATTGCTATTTTACCAACTGTTTTCGGTCTTAAATTTGAAAAACCATTTCTTATTCTTGAAAATGTATGAGATTGAAGTCCTGCTTTTTTCATTAATTCATAACCTGAAATACATTTTCTGGCTAACAATAATTCTAATTTTTCTTTGTCTATTTTCATAATATCACCTCTCTTCAATATTATTTTTGACTTATATAAAGTCTTAATTGTCCTAATTATATTTTTAAAAATGTCTTTTGTCAAGTCTTTTTTTTCTTTTTCTTTCTTTTTTTTATTTTTTAATGTATAATAACAAAAAAGGAGTGATATTTATGGACAATACAGAATTAGGTTATAGACTTAGAGAACATAGAAAAATAAAGAAATTAACACAGCAAGAAGTAGCTAATTTAACTAATGTTAGCTTAAAAACAGTCCAAAGATATGAAAAAGGTCAAAGTATTCCTGAAAGTTATTTACATATATTTGGAGATAAATTAAAATTAGAAGCTTCGGATAGAAACGAATTAAATTTACTACATATTGGAGCACTAAAAAATAAACATAAAGAAATTCAATACTATATAACTGAAATTTTAAAAGCTATTGGATACGAAATTACTAAAATAGGAGATTATGCTGAATTTAATATCCCAAATAATTTTATTATTAAAAACAATATAACTGAAGAATATTATTTAAGTTCAAATAGCCCTTATGAGTTTGATTATTCTAGTGCAGTTTTTAGCTTTTTAAAATCTATCATAGAAGAAGATTTAAAACAAGCAAAACCAATCCTTCTTTCTGAAGTCAATCTTTATTTATCAAACGATTATAAAGATTTGATTTCTCATTATAATGTGAAGAAAATGAGTTATGAAGCCCACAAATTACTTTCTCTTATAAATTCCAATACTTCATCTAAGCCAAAGCCATCTCTTGAAGAAATTGAAGAATGGAAAGAAAATGAGTTAAAAAAATTAAAAGAGAAGTTTTTTAAAAATAATAATCCAAAATAAAAGAGAGGATAAAACCTCTCTTAAATATTTTTTATTTTCAATGTATTTCCTATCATTCTTATTTAGATTTTAATTCTTTTATTGCTTTTTGAATTTCTGCTAGTTTTATATTCATAGCTATGGTTTTATCATCTTTACCAACATAATCAATCATCAGCAGATACCCTTTCTCCATATCATATACTATGTTTTTAATTATTTCTGTATCTATAGCACTATCTGCACTACATTTCACAGTTTTTTTATCTTTTTGAATTTTATAAGAAAGATTTCTGTTATATCCTGTATCTATCATAAAACCAATTTCGGTTTCTATCTCACTTGCAGAACGATTTGTTTTAACTATAATAGCAATGCAATTAGAATTTTCAAAATCTAGTTGTAAACTACCAACATTGTCCTTATAAACTATACTTTTCCCACCTGTCAATTTTCCTAAATTATCTTTTGTATCAATAATTTTAACACTTCCAAAACTAATAATACTTAGTAAAATAAATATTATTAATAAAATTTTATGGAATAATGAAAATATGGGCTTGGAATACCTCCAAACCCACATTTTTTTAAATATTATTTATTAAATTTTCTACGCATTACAAATGCTGCAAGTAGTGATGCTAATCCTAAGAATGCTGTAGTCGAAGTAGTAATACCAGTGTTTGCTAATGATTTTTTCACATTCATAGTTGTGGCATTAGATTCTTTAGTACTTACTGGAGTAGCTACAAATGTATCTTTAACTTCAGACTGTCCAAAGATATCATTGATAAGTGGTTTTTTATCAGATGCAGGAGTTGTTTCTCCAACAGCTCCTTTTTGTTCTCTAATATACCCATCTAGATCAAATTCAGGTTTTTCTAATATTGCAGCTTCTCCTTTAGCTGTAATTGGTCCGTTATGATTTTTAATGAATCCACCTAAATCAAATTCAGGTTTTTCTGCCATTGCAGGTTCACCTTTAGCAGTTACAGGTGCTTTTTCTCTTTCAATTCTTTCTTTTTCAGCTTTTTCTTTAGCAAGTTTTTCAGCTTCGATACGTTCTTTTTCAGCTTTTTCCTTAGCTAATCTTTCTTTTTCGATACGTTCTTTTTCAGCTTTTTCTTTAGCTAATCTTTCAGCTTCAATACGAGCTTTTTCAGCTTTTTCCTTAGCCAATCTCTCGGCTTCAATACGAGCTTTTTCGGCGTTTTCTTTAGCTAATCTTTCAGCTTCAATACGTTCTTTTTCAGCTTTTTCTTTAGCTAATCTTTCTCTTTCAATACGCTCTTTTTCAGCCTTTTCTCTAGCTAACTTTTCTTTATCTACTTTAGGTACAGTTATTGTTTTTGTTGCTAGAGAACTTAAATCATATTCAAGAATCATACGTTGAGTACCCGCACCAGGTGATAAAGCTTCCATTACAGGAACAAATACTTGAGTAAATGTTTCCAATTTGTTGTTAGCATTGATTTTATTTTTATCTACATTGTAAGATAAAGTTTTTGGATAAACTGTACGTCCAGGAAATTTTTTCTTGAAAGTGTCTATATTTGCATCTTTTTCATTTTCTGAGTAATTTTCAACGATAGTTGTATCTTTAAACTCACTGTCTTGAATATCGTAGCGGTTGCTGTGTGTTTTATTACCATCGTAATATTTTAAATCACCAAGGTAACCATTCTGACCGTATATAGAAATAGGTTTGAAATTAACATTAACAGAGTATTGTCCGTTTTTCACGACAAGTTTTGTTTTTTCTTTATCTAATCCTTCAGCCGCCATAGATTTCTCGCCATCTTTACCGTAAAATTTATAGGCATTTGATATAATGTCATATGTACCATCTGGTAGATTCTTAACATCTTGCGGTACTGTTTTTGTTTCTACATCGCTTTGAGTATTATTAGTAGTTGTTGCAACTTCTGTTGCAAATGCATTGTGATCATAAGCTTCTATTGCTGCGATTGCAGTGAAAATTGCTGAAGCAGAAAGAACTTTTAATAATGTTTTATTCTTCATAATTATAGAAATGTCTCCTTAAAAATTGTAATTTTTGATTTTAAAATTTATCATTTCTATTATAATACAAAGGTGTTAATTAATAAAGAAAAAGATGATAACCAATTTCATTTACAACCTAAAATAGACGAAATTTACAATAAATCTACACTGATAATTCACAAATTCGCCATATTTTTAAAGAATTTAATTTTAAAATATAAATTTTTAGTAAAAAAATGGTTATTATATAAACTTTTAATCAAAAAAAACAGTCTATATACTATATTGAGTAATTAAATAAACCTCTTACTTTTAATTATAATATAATTATGTTATAATATATAGATGTATTTGTTTATTTTATTAAAAAAATTATAGTCATATAATTTAGTTAGGAGGAAATTGTGAAAAAGGCATCAATCATCACTTATGGATGTCAAATGAATGTTAATGAAAGTGCTAAAATAAAAAAGATTTTTCAAAATTTAGGTTATGATGTAACAGAGGAAACTGACGATGCAGATGCAGTATTCTTAAATACCTGTACTGTAAGAGAAGGTGCTGCTACTCAAATATTTGGAAAATTAGGTGAATTAAAAGCACTTAAAGAAAAAAAAGGAACTATAATTGGAGTTACAGGTTGCTTCGCTCAAGAGCAAGGTGAAGAACTTGTTAAAAAATTTCCAATAATAGATATAGTTATGGGGAACCAAAATATTGGTAGAATTCCTCAAGCAATAGAAAAAATTGAGAATAATGAGAGTACTCATGAAGTATATACAGATAATGAAGATGAATTACCACCAAGACTAGATGCAGAATTTGCATCTGATCAAACAGCTTCGATTTCTATAACTTATGGTTGCAATAATTTCTGTACTTTCTGTATAGTTCCTTATGTTAGAGGTAGAGAAAGATCTGTACCTCTTGAAGAGATAGTTAAAGATGTAGAACAGTACGTAAGTAAGGGTGCAAAAGAAATTGTTCTATTAGGTCAAAATGTAAATTCATACGGAAAGGATTTTAAAAACGGAGATAATTTTGCTAAACTTTTAGAAGAAATTTGTAAAGTTGAAGGAGATTATATAGTTAGATTTGTTTCACCACATCCTAGAGATTTTACAGATGATGTTATAGATGTTATTGCTAAAAACGACAAAATATCAAAATGTTTACATTTGCCTTTACAATCTGGCTCATCACAAGTTTTAAGAAAAATGGGAAGAGGTTATACAAAAGAAAAATATTTAGCTCTAGTTGATAAAATAAAATCAAAGATTCCTGATGTGGCTTTAACAGCAGATATCATAGTTGGTTTTCCTGGAGAAACAGAAGAAGACTTTTTAGATACTGTTGATGTTGTTGAGAAAGTTAGCTTTGATAATTCATATATGTTTATGTACTCAATAAGAAAAGGTACTAAGGCAGCTACTATGGATAATCAAATAGATGAAAATGTAAAAAAAGAAAGACTACAAAGATTAATGGAAGTACAAAACAAATGTTCTTTCAATGAAAGTAGCAAATATAAAGATAAAGTAGTAAGAGTCTTAGTAGAAGGACCTAGTAAGAAAAATAAAGAAGTTTTATCAGGAAGAACTTCAACGAATAAAATTGTTCTTTTTAAAGGTGATATGGCTTTAAAAGGGCAATTTGTAGATGTAAAGATAAATGAATGTAAGACTTGGACTCTATATGGTGACATAGTCTAAGTTAAAGATAAGGAGACAATATGGATATTTTAAATAAGTTTCTATTGAAAGATTTGCAGGAAATTGCAAGAATTATGGATATAGAAGTTGCTGGGCAAAAAAAAGAAGAGTTAAAAGCACAAATAATTGAGACACTAGAAGATAATAATACTGTTCTTGCTTATGGAGTACTTGATACTGCTCCTGAAGGCTTTGGTTTCTTAAAAGAAACTACATTAGGAAAAAATATTTATATGTCAGCTTCACAAGTAAAAAAATTCAAACTGAGAAGAGGAGATCTTATTCTAGGTGAGGTTAGAAATCCAATAGGTGAAGAAAAGAACTTTGCTATAAGAAGAGTTTTAAGAGTTAATGATGACGATTTAACTAAGATAGCAGATAGAGTTCCTTTTGAAGATTTAGTTCCTACTTATCCTAGAGAACAAATTAAATTAGGTTTGGATCATGATAATATTTCAGGAAGAATCCTTGATTTAATAGCTCCAATTGGAAAAGGACAAAGATCATTAATAATAGCTCCACCAAAAGCAGGTAAAACAACTTTTATAAGTTCAATTGCCAATGCTATAATAAAGGGTGAAAAAGATACTGAGGTATGGATATTATTAATAGATGAAAGACCTGAAGAAGTTACAGATATTAAAGAAAATGTAGAAGGAGCAACAGTCTTTGCTTCGACATTTGATGATGATCCTAAGAATCATATAAAAGTTACAGAAGAAATAATTGAAAGAGCAAAGATGAAAGTTGAAGATGGAGAAAATGTGGTTATCTTACTTGACTCTTTAACAAGACTTTCAAGAGCATATAATATAGTGATTCCATCAAGTGGTAAACTATTATCAGGAGGTATAGATCCCATGGCTCTATATCATCCAAAGAACTTTTTTGGTGCTGCAAGAAATATAAAAAATGGAGGTAGCTTGACTATTATAGCTACTATACTTGTGGATACTGGCAGTAAAATGGATGAAGTTATCTATGAAGAATTTAAATCAACAGGAAACTGTGATATCTATTTAGATAGACAATTAGCTGAATTTAGAGTTTTCCCAGCTATAGATATCACAAGATCTGGAACAAGAAAAGAAGAACTACTTCTTAAAAAGAACCAAATTGAAGAAATTTGGAATTTAAGAAGATTACTGAATGATTATGACAATAAAGTGAGTTCAACAGCAGCTTTAATTAAGGCTATAAAAACAACAAAGAATAATGACGAATTATTGAGACAGTTACCTAAGGTTCTGTATAAATAATCTATGTCCTATGAGGTAAGTTATGAAAAGAATTGTTAGGAAGACAATGGCATATCTATTAATTTTAGCTATTGTTGTATTTTCTTTTAGATTATATATGATTTCAAGTAAAGAAGTAGTTGATACTACTCAATTTACAGATTATTTTCAACTTGATGAAGCAGACAACGGAGGGTTAGAGCTAACAACAAGTAACTTTACTACCTTTGAAAAAGAATATAATTTTGTGAAGGAAGAAAAAGTAGAAGAAGATAAAAAAGAGGGAGAAAAAGAGAAGGAGAAAGAAAAACCTGCACCTCCACCACCTCCAAAGAGGGCGGAGCAAATTACATATAAAGTTAAAAAGAAAGATACAATACCTGCTATCGCTAAAAGGTATGGTATTAAACAAGATACGATTTTAATGAACAATAAAGATGCACTAAACAATAAAATGAAGGTTGGAGATACTATTACTTTCCCTTCTATAGATGGTCTTTATTATAAATTAGAGAAAAATGATACTTTAGCTAAGATTGCTAAAAAATATGGAATAAGTGTCGTTGATATTGTTGACTATAATAATATCAATCCTAAGAGATTAAAAGCTGGATCAACTATCTTCTTAAAAGGAGTAACACTTCAAAAATATAAAGATGTTGAAGGTAGACTTATAGCTGATCAACAAGCTAAAGAAGATAAAAAGAAAAATAAGAATAAAGAAAAAGAGAAAGAAAAGGAAAAACCTGAAAATCCACCTAAAGGAACGAAAGGTTCTCCTCCACCACCTCCTCCTGAAGATAATGATGATGGAGGAAGGTCAGCAGCATACTCTGGAGCAGGTTTTGCTTATCCTGTTAGATATGCAGGAGTATCAAGTCCATTTGGAAACAGATATCATCCAGTTTTAAAAAGATATATCTTACATACTGGTGTTGACTTAGTGGCTAAATATGTACCACTTAGAGCTGCTAAAGCAGGAGTGGTAACTTTTGCAGGTAATATGAGTGGATATGGAAAAATTATTATTATTAGACATGATAATGGATATGAAACTAGATATGCCCATTTAAGTGTTATTTCTACTAATGTTGGAGAACATGTAAATCAAGGAGATTTAATTGGAAAGACTGGTAACTCAGGACGTACAACAGGTGCCCATTTACATTTTGAAATAAGACAAAATGGAGTACCTAAAAATCCTATGAAATATCTACATTAGTAAATAAAAAAAAGTAAAGGGGTCTATTCTTTAGACTCCTTATTTTTTGGGAGGATTTTATGACAAGAGTTGTAAAGGTTGGAAATTTAAGTATAGGTGGAAATAATCCTATAATTATTCAGTCTATGACTAATACAAATTCAGCTGATGTAGAAGCAACTGTAAAGCAAATAAATGAGTTAGAAAAAGCAGGTTGTCAACTTGTTAGAATGACTATTAACAATGTTAAAGCTGCTGAAGCAATAAAAGAAATAAAAAAAAGAGTAAATCTACCATTGGTCGCAGATATACATTTTGACTATAGATTAGCTCTTCTAGCTATAGAGAATGGGATAGATAAATTAAGAATTAACCCTGGAAACATTGGCTCTGATGATAATGTTAAAAAAGTAGTTGAGGCTGCTAAAGAAAAAAATATTCCTATTAGAATAGGAGTAAATTCAGGTTCTATAGAAAAAGAAATTTTAGAAAAATACGGTAAACCTTGTGTAGAAGCATTGGTAGAAAGTGCTTTATATCATGTTAGACTACTTGAAAAATTTAATTTCTTTGATATAATAATCTCGCTTAAATCAAGTAATGTTAAAATGATGGTAGAAGCCTATAGAAAGATTAGCTCACTTGTGGACTATCCACTTCATCTAGGTGTTACTGAAGCAGGAACAAAATTTCAAGGAACAGTAAAATCAGCAATAGGAATAGGAGCACTTCTTGTTGATGGGATAGGAGCTACTTTAAGGGTATCTTTAACAGAAAATCCTGTTGAAGAAATAAAAGTTGCTAAAGAGATTTTAAAAGTTTTAGATCTATCTGATGAAGGTGTTGAAATTATTTCTTGTCCAACTTGTGGAAGAACAGAAATTGATTTAATAGGACTAGCTAAACAAGTTGAAGAAGAATTCCAAAATGAAAAAAATAAATTTAAAGTTGCTGTTATGGGTTGTGTTGTAAATGGTCCTGGTGAGGCTAGAGAAGCTGATTATGGAGTAGCAGCAGGTAGAGGTATAGGAATTTTATTTAAAAAAGGTGAGATCATTAAAAAGGTCTCTGAGGAGAATTTGTTGGAAGAACTAAAGAAATTAATAGCTGATGATTTAAAAAATGAAAAAAAATAAACTTTTTTTATTAATACTAAGTCTAAAATATATATTGATACCTTAAATTTATATGTTAAATTTGTTGAATGTTGGAGTGAAAGTATGGATTTTGATAACATTTATGAAGAATATTTTGATAGAGTCTATTACAAAGTT
>ERZ772956.1255-NODE-1255-length-17620-cov-2.920467_pt1 | contig 17620 bp, 19 predicted proteins | sample MGYA00580683_ERZ772956 | MGnify/ENA primary metagenome ERZ772956 (study PRJEB29015, sample SAMEA2738077) | human oral metagenome | biome: human oral; feature: human-associated habitat; material: saliva | place: China | collected 2212 ... | reverse complement strand
CGTTAAATTCAACCACTCCATAGCGTTCGGGATCAAGCACTTTATATGCAAATACAATGCCGCCGTCGGGGTCTGTGCATTCTTGTAGTGAATTATCAAGGGCGGCTCCGTAGAATATATTGTCGCCAAGTATCATTGCCACCGGCTCATCGCCGATGAACTTTTCTCCGATGATAAACGCCTGTGCCAGTCCGTCCGGGCTTGGCTGAACGGCATATTCCAGTTTAAGTCCGAATTGTGCACCGTCTCCAAGCAATTCTTTAAATCTCGGAGTATCATCCGGTGTGGAAATTATAAGTATCTCTCTAATCCCTGCCTCCATCAATACGGAAATAGGATAATAAATCATCGGTTTGTCATAAATAGGCAATAGCTGTTTTGATGTAACCTTTGTAAGCGGATATAATCTTGTGCCGCTACCACCTGCTAATATAATACCCTTCATTGTTCGTCCTCACTTTCGCTAGGGCTTTTTCAACCTCAAAGCCGTTATGAATATAACTTTTATAATACCATAATTTGACAAATCTGTGAAGAAATAAAAAGGATTGTATGTTACTATCCTTTTAAAACAAACATACAATCCTTATAATTTATTTAATCCCTGCTACATCCAGACGAACCAATGCTCTTCTGAGTGCAAGCTCAGCTCTGGCAACATCTATACCGTCTCTTTGAGAGAGTCTTTTTTCAGCTCTCTCCTTTGCTTCTTTGGCTCTGTTAACATCTATCTCGTCACTGTACTCACATGAATCGGCAAGTATTGTAACCTCATCCTGTAAGATCTCCGCAAAGCCTGAGTGAAGAGCACAAGTCTTTACACTTCCGTCCTCACAATGTATAGATAATTTACCCGGTGCTATTACATTTACCATAGGGATGTGCTTGGCATATATACCGACATTTCCCTGTGTTGTGGTAAACTCCACCATTGTAGCATCCCCTTCAAAAAAAACATGGTCGGGACACATTATCTTTAATGCAAACTTGTCCATACTACCTCCTATTTAGAGGCACGCTCTACAACCTCGTCGATAGTTCCTGCATTTAGGAAATATTGCTCAGGTATATCGTCATGCTTTCCTTCAAGAATTTCTCTAAATCCTCTGATAGTCTCTGATAGAGGTACATACTTTCCGTCAATTCCCGTAAACTGTGTTGCCACGAAGAAAGGCTGTGAAAGGAATCTCTGGATCTTTCTTGCTCTTGCTACAGTAAGCTTATCTTCTTCAGAAAGCTCATCCATACCAAGCATGGCAATAATATCCTGTAACTCTTTATACTTCTGCAATACCTCTTGCACGCTCTGTGCTACCTGATAATGCTCTTCTCCCACTATATGAGGTGAAAGTATTCTTGAAGTAGAACCAAGAGGATCTACCGCAGGATAAATACCCATCTCCACTATAGAACGGTCAAGAACCGTAGTAGCATCAAGGTGAGCGAATGTATTTGCAGGAGCGGGGTCGGTAAGGTCATCCGCAGGCACATATACAGCCTGAACAGATGTGATGGAACCGTTCTTTGTAGAAGTGATTCTCTCCTGAAGCGCACCCATCTCTGTTTGAAGTGTAGGCTGATAACCTACCGCAGAAGGCATACGTCCAAGAAGTGCTGAAACCTCTGAACCTGCCTGTGTAAATCTGAAGATATTGTCGATGAAAAGAAGTACATCCTTTCCACCCTGATCTCTAAAATACTCCGCCATTGTAAGACCTGTAAGTCCTACTCTCATTCTCGCACCCGGCGGCTCATTCATCTGACCGAATACCATGGTTGTCTTATTTATAACCCCTGAGTCGGTCATTTCGTGGTATAGGTCATTACCCTCTCTGGTTCTCTCACCTACACCTGTAAATACTGAATATCCACCATGCTCTGTTGCAATATTTCTGATAAGCTCCTGAATAAGTACAGTCTTTCCTACTCCGGCACCACCAAAGAGTCCTATCTTTCCACCCTTTTGGTATGGACATAAAAGGTCAACTACTTTGATTCCTGTCTCAAGAATCTCGGTCTGAGTAGACTGCTCCTCAAAGCTTGGAGCCTTTCTATGTATAGGAAGATACTCCTCTACCTTAGGTGGTTCTTTCTTATCAATTGCCTCTCCAAGTACATTAAAAATTCTACCCAGAGTGTTTTCTCCAACAGGAACTGAAATAGGAGCTCCTGTAGCCTTTGCTTCCATTCCACGAACAAGTCCGTCTGTACTTCCCATGGCAATTGTTCTTACTATATCATCTCCCAGATGCTGTGCAACCTCTACAGTGAGCACTCCGTCCGCTGTATCTATCTTTATTGCCTCATTGATCTGTGGCAAGTGTCCTCTGGAAAACTTAATATCCAAAACGGCACCGATAATCTGGGTTATTTTGCCAATATTTGGCTCTGCCATCAACTTTTCTCCTTCCTCTTCTTCATCCGTTTCCGGTAGTTATTCTATGGCGTTGGCTCCGGCCACAATCTCTGTAAGCTCTTGAGTGATAGCACCCTGACGAGCTCTGTTATACTGTAAGCCGAGCTTATCTATAAGTTCTTCCGCATTTGATGTTGCGGAATCCATAGCGGTCATTCTGGCACCGTTTTCTGAAGCAACAGACTGCATCAGACCGCCATAAATAACAGAAGAAATGTATTTTGGAATTATAGCATCCAATACTTCATCTTCATTGGGAGAATAATTCATAAGGGCTCTCGGACCCTCACTTTCTGTAGTCTCAGGCTGTAATAAATCTTCCTTGCTGATAGGAAGCAATTTCAAAAGTACAGGATCATGTACCACCGTATTCTTGAAATTGGTATATATCACATAAATCTCTGAGAGCTTTCCGCTTTCATAGTCGTCAAGCAATACCTTTGTAATATCTGCGGCATCCTTGTACAGCGGCTCTTCCACAATCTCTGAAAAGTCTCCCTCTACTTCAAAGCCTTTATGTAAGAGTGTATCTCTACCTTTTTTACCCACTGCATATATAAGTGTTTCATTGCTTTTGAATTCGCTTATTACCTGCCTGCTTACAGCATTGTTATAGCCTCCTGCAAGACCCCTGTTACCTGTAATAACCAATACGCCTGTCTTACCGCCGTCATTTTTCTTAAGATACTTATGAGATATATTCTCACTTTTCTCAAGCATTGATGCGATAGTTTGATACATTACGGTAAAGTAAGGCTTGGAAGCATCCGCTTTTGCCCTTGCTTTTTGAAGCTTAACCGTTGCTACAAGTTTCATGGCTTTGGTAATCTGAGCAGTGCTTTGTATCGCCGCACGCCTACGCTTTATTTCCTTCATTGAAGCCATAATACACCTGCACTATGCTTTCTTACATTCATTGATAACATCTGTAAGTCTTTTTGCCAAATCGTCGGAAATTTCTTTCTTATCTCTAATTTCAGCAGCTATCTCAGGATGCTTGCTCTCTATAAATCTGAACAACTTATCCTGGAACTCAAGTACCTTCTCTGTAGGAACATCAAGTAAAAGTTTCTTTGTAGCGGCAAAGATAATGATTATCTGATATTCAACCGCCATCGGCTTATAGTTAGGCTGCTTTAAGATTTCTCTGATTCTCTCACCCTGTGCCAACTGATTCTTTGTAGCTTCATCAAGCTCCGAACCGAACTGTGCAAATGATGCAAGCTCTCTGTACTGTGCAAGCTCCAATCTTATAGGTCCTGCAATCTTCTTCATAGCCTTTATCTGCGCTGAACCACCTACTCTTGATACTGAAAGTCCGGCATTGATAGCAGGTCTGAATCCCGAATTGAACATCTCTGTCTCAAGATAGATCTGACCGTCTGTAATAGAAATAACATTTGTAGGGATATACGCTGAAACGTCTCCTGCCTGTGTCTCTATTATAGGCAATGCGGTAAGTGAACCGCCGCCAAGGTCTTCTGATAATCTTGAAGCTCTCTCAAGAAGTCTTGAGTGAAGATAGAATACATCACCCGGATAAGCCTCACGGCCCGGTGGTCTCTTAAGAAGGAGTGAAAGTGTACGATATGCGGCAGCATGCTTTGTAAGATCATCGTATACTACGAGTACATCCTCTCCTCTTTCCATCCATTCCTCACCTATAGCACAACCTGAGTAAGGTGCGATATATTGAAGCGGTGCAAGATCACTTGCAGTAGAAACTACTACTGTAGTATAGTCCATAGCACCGTAATCCTCAAAAGTCTTTACAATTGATGCAACAGTGGAAGCCTTCTGTCCGATAGCAACATAGATACAGTGAACATTCTGTCCTTTTTGATTGATTATAGTATCTACAGCGATAGAAGTCTTTCCTGTCTGTCTGTCACCGATTATAAGCTCTCTTTGTCCTCTTCCTATAGGAATCATGGCATCAATAGCCTTTATTCCTGTTTGAAGCGGTGTATCTACAGATTTTCTTTCGATAACACCGTGTGCAACTCTCTCTATTCTTCTAAAGGTATCTGTAGTTATAGGTCCCTTTCCGTCGATTGGCTGTCCAAGCGCGTTTACAACTCTACCTGTAAGTGCATCTCCTACAGGAACCTCTACAACTCTACCTGTGGTCTTTACTGTATCTCCCTCGCTGATATTCTTCTTATCACCAAGTAAAACAGCACCGACATTGTCCTCTTCCAAGTTAAGAACCATGCCGTAAACATCTCCCGGGAATTCCAGAAGCTCACCCTGCATAGCCTTTGCAAGACCATGTATTCTGGCAATACCGTCTGCTACCTGGATAACAGTACCCACATCTGATACCTCGAGTTTAGTTGAATACTTATTTATCTGCTCTTTTATAACTGAGCTGATTTCTTCAGGTCTTAGATTCACTAGACTCGTACCTCTTTTCTTTAAACTTTTTGCCGGTAATACGGCTTATGATAACATTTTTCTCATCTTATCAATTCTTGTTTTTACACTTGAATCCACAATTCTGTCACCGATTCTGATGACAATACCGCCTATGATACTCTCATCTACCACGTATTCCGCTTCAAGAGACTTGTAATGTGATGACTTCAAAAGCTCATCCACTATTCTCTCTTTCTTTGAATCATCAAGCGGCAGCGCAGTCGTAACAGTTGCCTTTCCGATAAGAAGAAGCTCCTTTATACAATCTATAACATAATCAAGTATAGGTATAAGTTCAGCCTGTCTCTTCTTTTCGATTATAGTCAATAAAAATCCCAATGAATCAACACTGATGTGATTCTCAAATATTCCCTTTACAAAATCAATTTTTTCTTCATCATCCATCTTAGGTGAATCAAGAAGTCCCATGATTTCATTGTTTTCAGCAAAAATATTCTTTACGGATTTTATTTCTTCAAGTGCATCAATCAGATTGTTCTTTTCAGATACTACCGACACATAAGCATCTCCATATACTTTGGACACTAATTTTGCCATGTACCATCTCCGATTTCTTTTAAAGTCTCTTCAACAAGTCTATCCTGCACTTCAACATTCATTGCAGAATTGACTGCCTTGCTTGCAATAATCGAAGCAACATCCACTATATTTGATTTTACTTCTTCCATGGCTTTTTTCTTTGCCAACTCTATCTCGTTGTTAGCCCTGTCAGTAATTCTTCTAGCTTCCGCCTTTGCTTCTTCTATGATTTCGTTTTCTCTATCCTTTGCCCTTTTTCTGGCATCCTCTAAGATAGCGTCAGCCTGCTTTTGGAAAGAGGCCAATTTTTCTTCGTACTCCGCCTTAAGAGCATCAGCTTTTGCCTTTGCATCTTTTGCACTTTCCAGGTCTCCGGCAACTCGCTCTCTTCTTTTTTTGAGCATCTCCTTAGCCGGATTAAAAAGCAAATAGGAAAGAATAAAGAACAAGAAAAGGACCGCAAAGCCGGTAATGGCTGAATCAGCCAAAAGCTGAGGGTCAAATCCTATCAGTCTTTCCATAAAACCTCCAAATTAAGCGCCGAAAGGCTTAACGAACATAAGAATCATAGCAACTACAAGTCCGTAAAGACCTGTTGTCTCGGCAACGGCCTGTCCGAGAAGCATTGTTGATGTGATATCCGCTCTTGCTCCCGGGTTTCTACCTACTGCAGCCGCACCATGTCCTGCTGCAATACCCTGTCCAACACCCGGTCCGATACCTGCTATCATTGCAAGTCCCGCACCTATAGCAGAGCAACCAAATATAAAATCCTGTCCTGTCATATTCATAAATAACCTCCAAAATATATGATATCAAGCAAGGCTCTTCCTCACTTAAATCCATGAAAATATTTTACTATCCAATGAACTATTCTAATTTGTCATTGATATAGACCATGCTAAGCATACAGAAAACATATGTCTGTAGTGCTCCTGAAAATACATCTGTATACAGATGTAAGAATGACGGCACACCAATCTTTAAAAAGATCGGCATCATACCATACCAAAGCCCCATGATCAAAACACCTGAAAGCACGTTTGCAAAAAGACGCAATGATATAGATATCGGGTTTGCTATCTCACCGATAACATTTATCGGAAAGAGCAACGGTATCGGCTCAAAGAGCGATGTAAAATGTTTTAACTTTCTGTTCTTTATACCCTGGAAATTTACTATTAAAAATGTAAAAAATCCAAGCATAAAAGTCACACCATAATCCGCTGTCGGGTTTCTAAGTCCGAGCAAACCGCTGAAATTAGAAACAAAAATAAAGATAAAAATTGTTCCTATATAGTTTAAGAATCTATCCTTGTTTCCACCAAGTATAGTATCTGTCATTCCCTCTAATGCTTCAATACCACATTCCAAAAAGTTTACAAATCCGCTTGGGACATTGTATGGGTCTGCCGCCTTTATTGCTCTGTTTGCAAAAATTGCAAATATTGTAATCAATAAGACAACAATCAATAAGGAAACTGTAGTCGTAGTCAAATAGAGTTCCTGTCCGAAAAGCTTATACTTATATAGGCCATGGATCATAAAATCCAAATTTTTGCTTCCGGCTGCACTTTCAGCTAAAATACTTAAGCTCATGTCTCCTCCTTTCTTCTTTTTTCAAATATTTTTTTAAACAATGGATACATATATGCACCCGATTTCAGTCCGAAAACAGATATGACAATCGCGAGTGCATTTATGTATCTACTGTTCCAAAATATTGCTACAACAATAAATAAAGCCGCCTTCCTAAGCAAAGAATGAATCATAATCTTTCTCTGCGCAAAAGAAGGGTTTCCCCCATACAGGCTGTCTTCTGTGGATATTCCCATATCAATGACCATGCCTATTACCAAAACGCTACCTATAAGTATTCCAAGTTCAATTGGATAAACAGAATACTTCATAATCCCTGCAAACGGGATTGCCGCCAGGCTCAAAATGATTTCATAAAGTAAAACTCCCATACCCATATAAAGGCATGTTCTTCTTGTTTCCTTATTCATCCTTATTCTTAAAAATCCTACTTTCTCTTTTTGGCAAAACAAAAGTATTTTCTTGTTTTTGCAGGTTTTCTTCTTTCTTTTTGTCCATCTTTTTTATGGTATTCATGATCAGTCTAAACCCTGACATACATCCGCTTATAACCCCTATAAGCATAAATATCAGCGTAAACGGAAAGTGAAATCTTTCCTCCAATTTCATGCCCAAAAATGTACATAGTAAAATCGGTGTAACCATGGTAAAGCCGACCTGCGAAATCAGTGACAAATATTTTAAGGCTTCCATATCTCATACCTCCTACTATACTCCAAAACCTCAAAAACTTTCAATATTGCATTTTATACTAATTTTTTTCGGTTTTCTTATTATACCTATATAATTCTTACTTGTCTATATCCGTGTTGTTTTTATCAGTATTATTGTTAAATTAAAAACTTATTTTCAAAAAAATTATACAAAAATTTTTTAAGCTGAAAGATGATAAAATGGTGTTCTGTAAATCGTAAATATTTGTTATAATATAGGAACTATTTTATTGTTGACTAAGATGCTATAATAACTTGATATAGGGAATCGTGAGATTAAAATCTGTTTTATTCCCGATTAATCTGATAAAAGGAGGAAATATGAAACATAATATCAGGAAAATGTTGGTTACAGGTATGATAAGCGGCTTGCTTTCACTTTCTGCCGTTTCTGCGGTATATGCTGCAAACGGTTGGAAAGAGTCAAACGGTACCTGGACCTATCTGGATGACAACGGACAATTGCACAAAAGTTGGCTCCCGTCCTCAAACGGGTATTATTATATGGATCTTTCTACAGGCGTTATGGTGACCGGATGGAAGAAAATCGATTCCAAATGGTATTACTTTAAGTCTAACGGAATAATGGCTACAGGCTGGTTCAAAGTTGATAATGACTGGTATTACACACTCAGCAGCGGAAACCTTGTACAAAACAGCTGGTTAAAGAGCGATTCAAACTACTTCTACCTTAAGGGTACAGGTGTCATGGCCACAGGTTGGAGACAAATGGACGGTGCATGGTATTATTTCAAGCCTGACGGAAGAGCCGCGTTCGGTTGGACAAAAATAGGCGACAAGACCTATTATTTCTCCAGTTCCGCAAAGATGTATACATCATGGAATCAAATCGACGGCGTTTACTACTATTTCAATGCTGACGGTTCTATGAAAACAGGTTGGATAAATGACGGTACTCATAAGTTCTATATGGAAGAAGCTGAAGGCGAAAATCACGGTAAAATGACATTCGGCCTAAAGAAAATTTCCGGAGCATCTTACTATTTCAATGAAAAAGGTCATATGATTACCGGTTGGTTGCAATCAAACGGCAAGTATTATTACTTTGATGCCGACGGAAAGATGGTAACCGGTAAATCTATAAATATAGAAGGAAAAGAATACACATTTGATGCAAATGGTGTATGTACAAATCTTAGTGGCACTCCTAGCAGTGTCACTAATGCTATATCCGAAACAAAAAAATCAGACGGTAAGAGCAGTACGGCAGCACCTACTGCAGCCGCTAATGAGGCACCTACAGTTGCACCCGGAGCTAAAACCGAATCTTCAAGTTCTTCTTCCTCTTCAGCTACCCAGGCTTCGGCAGAAGCAAAACCCGGAAGCAAAGAAACAACAGCTCCCGCCTCACCGCTGGATGAGGCAAAAGCAAAAAATAATAAAGAGGAAGCAAAAAGTCCTGCTGATGAGAGCAAAAAGAATTCACAAAGTTCTTCTTCAAGCAAGGATGAAGTAGGATTAAAACCCGGTGAAACATCCGGACCGAAATAGAGGTACAAAATGCATTTAAATAAATTTATAAAAACGGCTATATCTTTGTCACTTGCACTGTCTTTGCTTAGTCCGGTTACATCATTTGCAGCCAATGAATGGACAATGCAAACACCGGGAGTATATCAAATGCTTGACGGATCATCCCTCACCGGGGTAGTTGCAAGAGGAATTGATCTTTCACATTACCAAGGTGATGTAGACTGGGACAAGGTTGCCGCAGATGATGTTCAGTTCATCATACACGGTACCAGATACAAAGGTCAGATTGATCCTGTTATAAGAAGAAATCTTACTGAAGCAAACAAAAGAGGTATAAAGCTCGGAGTATATATTTATTCCTATGCAATGACAGTCGCACAGGCTGATGCAGAGGCTGATTTTGTTCTGGATATAATAAAGGATTATCCTATTTCATATCCTGTAGCTTTTGACGTGGAGGATGCCAATACACAGGGTAAACTTCCAAAAGACGAGCTTACCGCTATAATAAAGACCTTCTGTAATAAGGTGGAAGCCGCAGGATATCATCCTATCGTATATGCAAATGACTATTGGATTGCAAATAAGCTTGATATGAATGCTCTAAAAAAATACGATATCTGGGTTGCCAGATATAATGTAAAGCATTCATATCCTAATCCTGTTATCTGGCAAGCTACAAGTACAGGTAAGGTAAACGGTATAAAAGGCAATGTAGATATTGACTTCCAATATAAATCTTTTTCCGACAAAATCCCTGCAAATACCTGGAGAACTATTGCAGGAAAGAGATATTATTACAAAGACTACAATATGGTAAAGGATTCATGGGTACATGACTCCAACAATTCCTACTATATGGATTCAAACGGTTTGGCAAAGACCGGTTGGTTTAATTCAAATAATGCAAGCTATTATCTGGATCCGGCAAAAAACGGTGCCGCTAAAAAAGGATGGTACAAAGAAAATTCCGATTGGTACTATCTTGACAGCACTGACGGCAAGATGATTACAGGTTGGATAAATGACGGAAACAAGAAATACTATGCCGACAAAGACGGTAAAATGCAGACAGGTTGGCTTGTAGACGGTAAAAATACATATTTCCTTGCTCCTTCAGGTGTTATGACTACCGGTTGGGTAAATGACAATAACACCTGGTACTACATGGACAACAGCGGTAGAATGCAAACCGGTTGGATAGACTCCGGAAACCAGAGATATTACATGGACAATACCGGTAAGATGCAAACCGGTTGGACAGATGTGGGAAATTCAAGATATTTCCTCACAAAGTCAGGTGCTATGTATAAGGGTTGGCTGAATGATTCAGGTGCCTGGTATTATTTGGATAATAACGGTGCTATGAAGACAGGTTGGATCAATGATAAAAACACCTGGTACTACACGGATAATACCGGTAAAATGCAAACAGGTTGGATAAATGACGGAAAGAACAGATATTTCCTTACCGACTCGGGTGCAATGAAAACAGGTTGGTTAAAGGATGGCAACGACTGGTATTATATAGACAAGTCAGGCTCTCTAAGAACCGGATGGATAAATGATGGAAATATATGGTACTATTTGGACGGCTCAGGCAAGATGCAAACAGGCTGGCTTGATCAAAACAATCAAAGATATTTCCTTTCTCCAAGCGGTGCTATGAAGACAGGTTGGATAAATGTAGATAAAAACTGGTATTACATGAACAATTCAGGAAGCATGGCAAGAGGCATGATAAATGTAAACAATGTATCATACTATCTTGATGAAAGCGGAAAAATGCTTTCCAATACAACTGTAAATGTAAACGGTACAGACTATCGTATAGACGCTTCAGGTGCTATGTCTCAGATTGTTCCCGAGACAACAGCAAGTCCTGAAACTTCAGCAGCCGTTTCCACACAGGCAAGTGTAGGACCGAGCGGAAACTAAATCAAAATGATAAAGAGCCACCTAAAAAGTTTTTAAACTTTCATAGGTGGCTTTTACCTCACTAACTCTTTTTTATCAAACAATTAACCAAAGTTATTCCAAATGCTTTTTCCATTTTTTTATCATATCCGTGGTATAAGAAATCAAATCTTTATTCTCACTCTCCTCCAAAACAAGCTCCAGCCATTTAATTGCCTCTTCAATCTTGTTATCAAAATAGTAGTTATCCGCCACTATACAATGAAGCTCATCCCTTAAGTCGGTTTCTTCATCAGGTATTCTATCCAGCAAATCTTTAGCTGTTTCTGTGGATTTATCATACATCTCTACTTGCTGATATATATACGCCAGTTTTCCCCTTGCCTCTATATCATCGGGGTCCAATTCAACAGTCTTTTCAAACCAAGGTATTGCCATAGAATATTGATAACAGTTATTTAAAGAGATCGCAATGGCATAAGCGTTATCTGCAGTCGGATTATTTGCATACATCCTATATCCGAATGGCAGGTATTCCAGGTTTTGATCATCGCTTAATTCGTTTGCATATTGCTCTTCCTCTTTTGTAAGAGGAGTTTTATCCCCGGTATCAAGAAATTCTTTTGTCAATGTATTGATTCTGTCTTCTTTATGTGAATTTATAAATTCCAACACATCAGGAATAACATTCTCTTTAGCATATTCTGATTGTGCAAACCACACATTGGATTGTCCGAATCCCTTTCCTGTTCCATCCTTTGCCGCTCTTCCAACAGTAAAGGTTCTCTTATCTTCCGGTAAAAGATATGCATCCTCTGCATTACATTCAAACCAATAAGATCTGTCAATACCGCTTGCAGGTGTACAACGCATTTCTTTTAAAAATCTGTTTGCAGTTGCATTCTCATACCAGCCTACCACTACCGTACCTCTTTCAGGATGCGCGGCACACCAAACAACCAGTACATTATTTGTTTCATCAAAATGGCGATACTTCTTATCAAATTTCTCTATATGAAATTCCTCTCCGATAGTTCTAACGAAGCCATAGCAACGCCCGTCCATATTTAGGAAGTTCCACTTTTCATGTGCATCTTCATTTTCCTGAACCCATCTGCCTCCTGTTTTCGGCTTTATCTCTCCTGCAACACGTCCGTCATAGTATCTCAAATATGTAATATTACAAAATATTATATACATAACTCATCCTTTCTATCTTCAATAACAATATTCAATGCATTATTTCCGTCTTTCAAGCATGCAATCGGCTTATTTCGCATACTTGCAAAAGAAGACATCCTCTTTGGTAGCGCTTCTTTTGTATCAACATAGTACTTTGCCTTACCTCTCTCTACTACTAAAAAGAGCTCAAATTCTTCAGGAACGAGTACGTCCAACAAATAGAACATATTATCATGAAATTCCTTAAGAAGTTCTCTTCTTACATCTGCAGTGCTCTCAGGATTCAGATTTATCAAATCATCAATCCTATGTAAAACAAACTCTCGCTCATTCTCTCTAAAATCTTCCTGCATTCGCGGTATCTGCTCTCTTTCAAGCAAGCCTACCGGACCATGATACCCCAGAGCATATTTCATCCAGTTTAAATCCATATCAAGTAATACCGACAATTTAAAAAGTGTTTCTGCACTTACAGTGTCGTGATTAAGCTGTGCCGAAAATGTAGTATTTTTAATACCAAGTTCGCCTGCAATCTGTTTTTCCGTTCTGTTTCGATTTTTAATAAAACGCTTTATCATTCCGCCTATACTATTTGTATCTTTCACACCGGAATCACCTCCTTTATTTGATATATATACTATATCAGGCCTTCTACATTGATAATAGAACAAAAAATCCAATGTGGTTGGATTTTTATGAGAAATTTGCACTATTTATAAAGTAGAGCCTAAATCCAAGGTATTTCCACTATATAAATATCATAACTCTACTACTATCAATAATTGAGATACCTATGTGTACATGGTGACAAAAGATTCGCGTACTATAAAAAATATACGACATCTGTATTATTGATATTTAATAAATAATATTTATTATGTATACTATACATTGAAAAACTTCTGAACTAACGCTTAGTTTAGAAGTTTTTCTCCATATTTACAAGCCATATATTTAATGATAGTATTTAAGCGAGTAAACTTCAAATATATTTTAGGAGAATTTATAATGAAAAAGAAGCTATTTGCCTTATTCTTATTATCATTTTTAATGTCTTCACTTTCAGGATGCCATTCATCCAAAGAGAGCCAAACCTCATCTGCTACACAGGAAAGTGAATCTATCTCTACACAAGAACCTTCCAAAGAAGAAAAAACTACTGCTTCATCAGAGAGTGATCTGACTCAAGCTTCAGTAGATGATGAATTTTCCTTATCAGAAAGTATCTATTTCCCTTATGAAAATTTAAATGAGTTAACTATTAATGAAAAGACTGATAAGGACAGCTTAAAAAATATTATCTATAAACTCCCTGAGGTAGCTGAATATATACAACTTAGTGATGTGGATTTAAGTGATGACTCTTCGACCATAACAATCAAATATGATGAATTTTATGAAGGTGCAATCGCATCCAGGCTTTATGATATTGATTTAACACCACCCGGCATAGATGAAAATCCTTTGTATTCTTCACCATATATATTTCCAAGGCTTGACAATAATGCTTTACTTTTAATAATAGCCAATGATTCCATATCATATGTAAATTATGAAATTTCTGTACCTGAGGAATTTTATGATTCAAAACCTCTTACTCTAAAACTTGCAAGAGAAAACTTTATAAAGCACATAGGTGATATATCTGGTGCCAGAGAAGATAAAAGCCGTTATGATATTTTATTAGATTATGATAACGCCATATTTGCCAATAGAATTCACCTTAATGGTGTAGTCCTTGGTTCTGAAGAGGAAGTGCTCATTAAAAGATATAATGAACCTAATGAAAAAGATGGAAATAATTATATATATCTTTCTGAAGATGGCACTATAACATTTAGGCTCGAAAAAGGAAAAACTGAAGATAATCTATTAACTGTTACAAAGATTTCAGTTCGTCCACTAAAAAAAATCATATATAAACAGTTTTTTCCAGCCAGCATAGGATTATTACCTGAGCAAAATGGAGTTTTAAGTAAATCTCGTGTTGTGGGCTACCTTGGAGAACCTAGAATAAAAACATCGGATACCTATTATTATAGACTAACATCCGGTTTATCTGATTATCTATACTTTACATATGATGATAATGAAAATGTAATAGAATATGGAATGGTAAGAGAAGAACTTATACCTAAAAATCATTAAATATAAAATGGGCTGTAACTTATAAAAAATTACGTTACAGCCCATCTTTTATACAAAACTATTTTATTCTATCATAGATTATTCAAGTTACTTTACAAATCTGTAAAACAAATCTATCAATATTCCAATTAATATACTTACAGCAAAACATATGAAAGTTATCCTTGCAAGCATCCTGCCCTTATTCCAGTACTTTGTACTTATATGCAATCCGTCTATCAAATCTATTCCAGGTATTAGTTGAAGGATAAAGTGCATTGAACTTCTCACAAAAGTCATCTTCTTTTGCTTCCTTGTAATGTCCAAAATACAAATAGTTAATATAAAACATGGCAACTCTATCACAGTTGTGCATACCAGCAGTACAGGTAGTAAAATCCACATACCAATTATAAATGGCCAAGTAATAATGACAAACGGTATAAAAAATACCAAAAAAAAGGATCCTACTCCGAATAAGCAAATATAAACAGGCAGACCTCTACCAATTAACATAATTGGCATCAGTGTGTATTTATAAAAGAAATAGTTATTTATACAGTAATCTATATCCTCTGTCTTTATAGCTTCCAGTATATTTATAATTTTTACTCTGATAAGTATTACATATACCACAATAAACAATATATTATTCACTGCAACAATTACAGTAGGAATACTTACATCTGATTCCGATAAGATTTGATGCAAAACAATTATATTAAAGCATAGCCATGCATATATTAAAATTATATAGAATATATCTAAAACAGGCTGAAATTTCTTCAAATTATTTCCTCCGTACTCATTTACACAAGATTATACCTAAAATCTATTTACCAAATAAAACGACAATACCAATGCTATTATGCTAAATGTAAAAACAGCAGTCACAATGGCCAATCCCCTGCCTCTATTCCAATACTTTATACTTATATACAGTCCGTCTATAATATCCAACACCGGTATCATCTGCAATAAAAAATGTATCGTTCTTTCCGCAGAAGATATACCGTATTTTTTTTGTGTAATACCTAAGACATACTCAATTGATATAAAACACGGCAACCCTATTACAGTAAATACTATCAAAACACATGGTATTATCCCTATAAAAAAAATGACCAAGAAAAAAACCAAAACAATTATAAGTGGTTCTTCTAACCACTGAATTAACATTCCTATTATTGCAACAATAAAGGTACCTACTATTCCTGCACAGATTAATCCGATAGGCATAGTTATATATTTATATATAAAATATAATTGAACTATTATTTGACAAAAAAAAGAAAAAAACAGTATAATAGCATTATAATAAAATTATTTATATCAAATTTTTTATTTTTAATGATATGTCAATTAAAAATTTAATATATAAGAAATATTAATTTATCTAAAAAAATAAATATTAGTTATCGATAGCTAAATAAAAAAATTTTAAAGGAGCTATAGAAATGAATAACCAAAATACTGAACAAGCTACTAATAAAAAAGGAAAACCTGTTAAAGTAATAAGAATAGGTTTAGGTTGTTGCATCGAATGTGATTAAAAGGAGAACTTTTGTAACATAATTTGTTTTAGGAAGGTTATTGTAATTAAAAATAATTTTTGATTATAGTAACCTTTCTCTAAAATTAGGAGGAACAATGTGCAATGATGATAAAATAAAAGGAATTGAAATACAAATAGGAGATACAGTATATGAAAATACACTTGGGGAATTAACACTATCAATAACTGAAGCTCGTAATATGAATTGTATTCATTGTAGAGAAAATTTAAATGGTGGAAAAAAGAAATTAACGATTAATGATGTAAAAACTATTATGAAATTTTTTAGAAAGTATACACCTACATATAAAGACATCACACTCAGTGGAGGGGAACCATTTCTTCATAGCGACTTTTTTTCAATGTTCTTTATTAGACTATAAGATGTTTTATTTTAAAGGAAAAAGTGTTAGTGAATTAGAAGAATTATATAAGAATAATGAATTTGTAAAAAAAATGATACTAATGAAATTAGAAGGAAAATGTAGAAAATGTAATTTTAAATTTCAATGTGGTGGTTGTAGAGCTAGAACATTAGGAATTAATGATGATATTTTAGGAAGTGATCCATTATGCTTAAACCGATTAAAAGCAACAAAAAATTCTTTTTATCTTATCTTTTTGCAACAGGTATTGGAGATGGTTTATTTTTTATTGGTGTTGGAAAAATTCTTTCAACTAAATTAAATCTTTTTCTTGGAGTTAGTCTACTTTTCATTTTAAATGAAGTATCAAAGCTTCTATTTCAATTTATTTTTAGTAGTATTGATAAAAAACTTTCTATGAAAAAAGCTATTGTTTTTTCAGAAATTTTTCAAAGTATATTTTTAATATCAGTAGTAATTTTTTCATTTGATATATTTTCTTCACAAATTTTAATTCTTTCATTAATTATTCTAAATTTTTTTGATGGACTTTCTAAAATTGCAGAATTTAATTTAACTTTAAAAATTTTCTCGAAAGATGATAGAAAAAAATTTAATTCTTATATTACAACAATTAATCAAAGTTCAAGAATAATTGGTTTTATCATAGGAGGACTTATTATTAATAACTCTAGATATGAATTACTATTTTTATTGAATTCTTTTTCTTTTCTTATATCTTGTCTATTTGCCTCATTAATGAAAGTGGAAGACACAGAAATTACTGTGAGAAATTCTTGGAAAGAATTATTAAACAAAGAAAATTATTACATACTAATTTATACTTTTTTAATAGGAACAAATACCATAATTTTATCATCTAATTCAATTCTTGGTTTTAATTTGAGTGTATCAAATACTAGTCAAACTATTCTTTACCAAATTGCAAATGCAATTGGAAGCACTATTGCTACATTAATTATTAGTAATATATTAAAAAAAACGAATAAAAATGAAAATAAGATAATCTTATTAGGTATCACATTACAAGGAATATTATTTTTCTTTTTTAATTTATTAGATGAATATGAAAAAGTTGTTGTTTTTATTTTAATATCAACTATAAGCTTTATCAACCTTTCTATTTATATTACAAAACTTCAAGATTATGCAGAAACTAAATTTGGAAGTAAAGCATATCCTTTAAGACAGTTAAGTCGTTCTATTTTGAATTTATTCGGAGTAACAAGCCTGACTTATTTAGCGTTTACTTTTAAAATTAATTACCAAACAA
>ERZ772956.1251-NODE-1251-length-17653-cov-5.894761_pt1 | contig 17653 bp, 10 predicted proteins | sample MGYA00580683_ERZ772956 | MGnify/ENA primary metagenome ERZ772956 (study PRJEB29015, sample SAMEA2738077) | human oral metagenome | biome: human oral; feature: human-associated habitat; material: saliva | place: China | collected 2212 ... | reverse complement strand
TTCTATTCTGCGTATCAAAAAAGACGAGGATTTTTTAGCTTTCCTCGTCTTTTTACTATAGGGGGGCATATCTTAAGACATTAAACTTTAAGAAATTCTATTTAATCGGCGGTAGTGATGTAGTTAGCAGGAATGTTGAAAATGCAGTTTCAAAACTTGGGGAAATTGAACGACTTGCCGGCGATGATAGATATGGAACATCAAAAGCAATAGCCGAAAAATTCTTTGCAGGAAAGCATAAGAACGCTTATATTACTTATGGATTAAATTTCCCTGACGGACTCTGTGCAGGTGTTTTATGCGATGCAGATAAAAGCGCTCTTCTATTAGCAAGCAATAAGAACATGAATGAAGCAAGCGAATATGTCAGCAAAGCGGGAGTTCTAAATTGCACAATTCTGGGTGGAGACGATTTAATTTCAGAAAGTGCAGCTGACATGCTTTTTAAAAAATAACATATCACATTTTAATATAAGATCTGATGATATAAGTGAATGTTTTATGGTTAAGGATGATTTAATCTGATAAATTTCGAGATGAGGACTGAAGATAACTTCGGTCCTCTTTTGTTGAGATTTTATAAAGGGTAAAACACTGAAAATCTTGTATTTGCAGCTAAAAAATGATAAAATATTTTATTAGCTATAATAGATAGTTGAGGTATATTGATATGAAAAAATTAGAAAAGAAATTAAGAGTAGGAATTCTAGGTGGAACAGGAATGGTTGGACAGAGATTTATAACTCTGTTAGATGGACATCCATGGTTTCAAGTAACTACAATCGCAGCAAGCTCTAGAAGTGCGGGTAAGACATATAAAGAAGCTATGACCGGAAGATGGAAGCTTGAGGATAAGATGCCGGAGGCCGTTAAGAACATCATAGTTAAGGATGTTAAGGATATAGATGATATTTCAAGTTCTGTGGACTTTGTTTTCAGTGCTGTTGATATGACTAAGGAAGAAATCAAGGCTATAGAGGATGATTATGCAAAAGCAGAAACTCCGGTTGTTTCAAATAACAGTGCACATAGATGGACGGAGGACGTTCCTATGGTAGTTCCGGAAATCAACATTGATCATTTTGATATTATAGAGACCCAAAAGAAGAGACTTGGAACAAGCAGAGGATTTGTAGCAGTTAAGCCAAACTGCTCAATTCAGGGATATGTACCTGCGCTTGCAGCATGGCAGGAGTTTGAACCATACGAAGTTTGCGTTACAACATATCAGGCAATTTCCGGTGCCGGAAAGAACTTCTCGGATTGGCCGGAAATGCTTGGCAACATCATTCCTTACATTGGGGGAGAAGAAGAGAAGAGCGAAATTGAACCTCTTAAGATTCTCGGTTCGATCAAGGACGGCAAGTTTGTAAAGGCTGATAATCTTATTATCACTTCACAATGCGTGAGAGTACCTGTACTGGAGGGACATACTGCGGCTGTATTTGTAAAGTTCCACAAGAATCCAAGCAAGGAAGAGCTTATAGATAGGCTAAAGAACTTCTCAGGCTTTCCACAGGAGAATGATCTTCCGAGCGCACCGAAGCCGTTCATTAACTATCTAAGCGAGGACGATCGTCCGCAGGTCGCTAAGGATGTTTACTACGAGAAGGGTTTTGGTGTTTCAGTAGGAAGAGTTCGCAAAGATACTTTGTTCGATTATAAGTTCATCGGTCTTGCACACAACACTGTAAGAGGTGCTGCAGGCGGTGCTATTCTTTGTGCAGAGAGCCTTGTAGAAAAGGGATACATAACTCACAAGTAGTTAATTGAAAGGATGAGATAATTGGCGGGTAAAGCTAAAAAAAAATCAAGCAATAAAAATTCTAAATCGAAAAAATCAGCAGCTGCTGAAAGAGGAGTTATTGATAATATTTGGGGGATAGTTTTCATAATCATAGGTATATTTCTAATTGCTGCCGTATCTTTTCATGCAGCAGGTGAATTCGGAAATGTACTGGGTGATTTTCTCAAGGGCATATTTGGACATGTAGGTGTGATTTTACCTATATATCTGATAGCGTTCGGGATCGTGCTGATAGCTAACAAGGCTGTCGAGATAACAAAACTTAGCATTTCAATGTGCTTTGTTATTTTAATTATGCTGTGCCTTCTGAATTCCGGAAGATTCATACCACAAAACGGTATGGTATTTGAAGTATCCGAATTCTATAAGAATGGCGTAAGCCTTAATGGTGGCGGAGTAATAGGAATGAGCATAGATATGTTCCTGGTTAAGTATATCGGAAGAGTGGGTCTTTACGGTATATCAATCGCCGTTATCTTAATTTGTGGAATGCTGGTAGTTAACACGCCACTTTCAAGGGCATATTCTTCATATAAGCAGAAGAAACTGGATAAACAAGCCGAGATAAAAGCAAAACGTGCTGAGGAAATGGCTATACACCAAATGGAGCTTGAGACACGTGAAAAAGAAAGAGCAAAGTACCTCAAGGAACAAGAAAAACTCAAAAAAGAGCGTTTGAGATATGAGAAGGCAAAGTATAAAGAGGAACTCTATGCAACGCCCGAGCTTCTTTTTGAGACTGACAAGATGAGGATAGATAGAAATCCTGACAATATCAGTCAAAATCCGAATGAACAGCATTTCGTTTCAATGATGAAGGATGACTCTATGTTCGAACAGAGGGAGCAAAGAGAACCACAACCTGTACCTATGGTTAAAACCTTTGGATTAGAGGAGGAACGTAAGTCTGAGTATGGGTTTGGTCTGGATGATGTTCCTGATGATGTTCCTAAGGAAGATTATCATGCAAATGCAGATACAGATTCGGGAAATTTTTCCCAATATACACTTGCAAAAGCTGAGGAAGAGCCTGTTAAAATTAGCAATAAGGAGGCTAGGGAGGCAAAGCTTGATTTAACGGATTTTGCCAATACATCAAAGCCGATACAATACAAAAAGCCAAGTATCTCACTTCTAAGGTCCGTGAGAAACACTACAAATCCGGCACAGGTAAACGCAGAACTAAAGTCTAAGGCTGCACTTCTTGAAAATACACTGCAGAACTTTAAGGTCGATGCAAAGGTTGTTGAGGTTACCCAGGGACCTGCTGTGACAAGATATGAAATTCAACCGAATACAGGTGTTAAAGTAAACAGTATCAAAGCTTTAGCCGATGATATAGCACTTAACCTCAGAGCAAAGAGCATAAGAATTGAAGCTCCAATTCCCGGTAAAGCTGCAGTAGGAATAGAGGTTGAAAACGAAAAGATAAACATGGTTACGCTTCGTGAAATTATCGACAGCAATGAATTTAAACAAGCGAGATCAAAGATTTCATTTGCAGTTGGAAGAGATATTTCAGGTAAGAGCATTGTAGCAGATTTAAAGAGCATGCCTCATCTTTTGATTGCCGGATCTACCGGTTCAGGAAAGAGCGTATGCATAAACAGTATAATTACAAGTATTTTGTATAAGGCTAATCCGGATGAAGTCAAGCTTGTACTCATAGATCCCAAGGTTGTAGAACTTGGAAATTACAACGGTATACCGCATCTTTTGATACCCGTTGTAACCGAGCCGACAAAAGCGGCGGCAGCACTTAATTGGGCTGTTGCCGAAATGACAGACAGATATAAAAAATTTGCTGAGACAGGTGTTAGAGATCTTGAAAGCTATAATAACCACATAAAGGTACAGGACGAAAATGCCGAGAAAATGCCTCAGGTAGTAATCATAATAGATGAGCTTGCAGATCTTATGATGGCAGCACCTTCACAGGTTGAAGATTCAATCTGTCGTCTTGCACAGATGGCTAGAGCTGCGGGCATGCATTTAATTGTTGCTACGCAGAGACCTTCTGTAGATATTATTACAGGTGTAATCAAGGCTAATATTCCTTCGAGAATTGCCTTTGCTGTATCATCCCAGTTTGACTCAAGGACTATCTTGGATATGTCAGGTGCCGAAAAGCTCGTAGGTAAAGGGGATATGTTATTTAACCCACTTGGAATGGGCAAGCCTGTCAGAGTACAGGGCTGCTTTGTTTCCGACGAGGAAGTACACAACATAATAGAGTTTGTTAAGTCACAGGCTGAGGAAGTTGAGTATTCCGGTGAGGTTATAGAGAGTATAGAGAAGGGGAATATCTCTACATCAAAGGCGGACGACGTAGATGAACTTCTCGAGGAAGCTATAGAATGTGTAGTTTCTGCCGGACAGGCATCCGTTTCCATGCTTCAAAGGCGCTTCAGAATCGGCTATAATAGGGCTGCCAGAATCGTCGATGAAATGGAGGCTAGGGGTATTGTCAGTGCACAGGATGGTGCAAGACCGAGACAGGTTCTTTTGTCAGAGGAAGAACTGAGTGAGATGAAAGAGAAATTAGATGAGGAGTAAAAAAGTCTTTATAGATACGCTTGGATGTCCAAAGAATTTTAACGACAGTGAGTTTGCTGCGGGCGTTTTAGAAGAAAATGGATATGAGATTATAGATTTGCCGGAGGAAGCGGACATAATAATGGTCAACACCTGCGGATTTATTAACGATGCCAAAAAAGAATCCATTGAACATATCTTTGATATGAGTGATAGAAAAAAGGATAGTGGAAAGCTCGTAATATCAGGTTGCCTTTCACAGAGATACTCTGAGGAGCTGAGCATAGAGATACCTGAGGCGGATTGTATCATAGGTGTTAACCAATATAGCAAGCTTCCGGAAATACTATCAGATATTGATAATAATCATGTTGTAGCGAATAGTTGTGATTTAGATTATTTGGAAAAAAACGTAAGAAAGCTTTCTAATAATCCTTATACTGCAAGTTTAAAAATCGCTGAGGGCTGTGATAATACATGTACATACTGCATAATCCCAATGATAAGAGGAAAATATCGAAGCAAGAAGATGGAGGATATCGTAGCGGAAGCTCGGGAACTTGCGGCTGCAGGTTGCAAAGAGCTTATTTTGATAGCTCAGGACCTTACGTATTACGGTAGAGATCTCTATGGCAAGTTTGTGTTACCGGAGCTTCTAAGAGAGCTATGTAAGATAGATGGCATTGAGTGGATTAGACTTATGTACTGTTATGACGAGAGAATTACAGATGAGCTTATTAAGGTTATGGCGGAGGAAGAAAAAATCTGTAAGTATATAGATATCCCACTCCAACATGCATCTGATAGAGTTCTCAAATCAATGAGAAGGCAGACTACCGGAAAATCAATCAAAGAAACACTTGCAAAGTTAAAGGCAGCTATGCCTGATATTCATGTTAGAACTACGCTAATAGTAGGATTTCCGGGTGAAACAGATGATGACTACAATCAACTTCTTGAACTTGTGGAAAGTGAGAAATTTTCCAGACTTGGAGTTTTCACATATTCTCAGGAGGAGGGCACTGTAGCTGCTGAGATGGATAATCAGATTGATGAGGAAATTAAGCAGATTAGATTTGATGGTGTGATGAGAAGACAGATGCTAATATCTTCTGAACTAAATCAAGAAAAAATAGGAAAATTTTTTGAGGTTATCGTTGATGGTAAAGATGAGGACGGTAGTTTCCTTGGAAGAACGAGATTTGATGCGCCGGAAATCGATAATTCGGTTATATTTATATCAAAGAATGAACTAAAACCCGGTGATATTGTCAAAGTTAAGATCAACGATGCTTTCGATTACGATATTATAGGTGAGGAGATTTAAGCTCCTATGAAAGGAATATTATGGCGGATAGAATCATTATTATAGATGGAAACAGTTTGATTAACAGAGCCTATTTTGCTATGCAGCGTCCAATGATTACATCTGAGGGCATTTACACGCAGGGGATATATGGCTTTTTGAATATGCTTAATAAGATTCTTGATGATTATTCGCCCGAATATATTGCTGTCTGCTGGGATAAGAAATCTCCAACATTTAGACATCTCGAATATAAGGAATATAAGGCGGGAAGACGTAAAATGCCGCCGGAGCTTGCTATGCAGATGCCTTTGATGAAGGAAATCCTTGAAGCGATGAGCATCGCAAACTATGAAATCGATGGCTATGAGGCTGATGATATCATAGGAACCATATCAAGGCTCGGTGAAGAGAATGGACTTGAACCTTTGATTATTACAGGAGATAAGGATGCACTTCAGCTAGCTTCAGATATAACAAAGGTAATCATAACTAAAAAAGGAATTTCAGACTTTGAAATTTATGATAAATCAAAGATGCTCGAAAGATATGAACTCACACCGGAGGAATTCATTGATCTGAAGGGACTTATGGGAGATAAGTCGGACAATATTCCCGGCATTCCCGGAGTTGGGGAAAAGACAGGAATAAAGCTACTAAAACAGTTTGGAAGCATAGCTAATATGGTTCAAAATGTTGATGAAATCGAGAATGTCAAGCTTAGGGATAAGGTAGCTGAGAATGTCAATATGGCTCTCATGAGCAGAAAGCTTGCGGAGATAAACAGAAATGTTCCACTCAGCTTTGATTTTGAGTCTATGAAACTAGGCAAGACTGATGAAAAGAAGCTGATAGACCTCTATGTTAAGCTTGAATTCAATTCATTCCTAAAAAAACTTAACATAGAAAACGACGTGAAAGAAGAGTTTAATTTCTTTGAACCTGAGAATATCTATGAGTTCACGGACGGCTCTGATTTGAGTCCACTTGATAAGATTGAAGTTCAAAGTGAGATTATTATCAAGGTATTCTCAGATTTCTCACATTTAGCGAAACCTCATATATCAGGAATATCATTGATTTCAGAAAAAGATTATTTTTTCATAAGCGGAAGTGAAACTTTTTTTGAAGAATGCTGTACTAAGATTGTGAAAAAGAAATGTAAGCTTGTAGGACATGATTTAATAAAAGACATATATGCTTTGATGTACTACGGCATGTCTGATTTTGATATTGCTTTTGATTCAGCAGTGGCAGAATACGTAATAGATCCATCGCGTTCGAGTTATGATATAAAAACTCAGGTTTTAGAAAACTTCCACATTCAAATCGAAAGCGAAGAGGAATTTTCAAAGAGAACAGCACAGGTTGATCTTCTTGGAGATAACAAGGCTGAGGAAATGAAATTTGGTCTTTCTTTTTGCAAGTATGTAATCGAACTATCTAAAATTCAAAAGTCAAAGATTGATAAGCAAAATCTCGGTAAGGTTCTATATGATGTGGAGCTTCCACTCATCAAAGTTTTAGCCGCTATGGAAAAAGATGGTTTTAAGGTTGATAAATCGGTACTTTTGAGCTATGGTGAAAAGCTTTCTAAGGAAATAGATTATTTGACCGCTGCAATCTATAAAGCAGCCGATATGGAATTCAATATTAATTCACCTGTTCAGCTCGGAGAGGTGCTGTTTACAAAACTTGAATTACCTTCGGGCAAAAAGACAAAGAGGGGATATAGCACCAGTGCGGACATCTTAGAAAAACTTAAGGATAAACATCCTATAGTTTCAGATGTGTTAAAATACAGAACTTTAACAAAGCTCAAGAGTACATATGTTGATGGATTAAGCACTTTGATTGCATCAGACGGTAGAGTTAGGCCGCATTTTCAACAGACCGTTGCCGCAACAGGAAGGATATCCTGTACAGAGCCTAACTTGCAGAATATCCCAATCAGGAATGAATATGGAAGGTTGCTTAGAAAAGCATTTATGCCTACAGATGGGAATATACTTGTTGGGGCTGATTATTCTCAGATAGAGCTAAGAATACTGGCACATCTTTCAGGTGACGAAGCTTTGCTTGAGGCGTTTAATAACAATGATGACATCCACAGAGCTACGGCTTCAAGGGTTTTTGGCATAGAATATGATAAGGTTACTGATATTGATAGAAGTCGCGCTAAAGCAGTAAATTTCGGTGTGATTTACGGTATGAGCGGATTTGGTTTGTCTGATGAACTTCATATCAGCATTAAAGAAGCTGAAAGCTATATAGCTGATTACTTTGACAAACATCAGGCTGTTAAGGAATACATGGATAGTCAAGTAGAGTTCTGTAAGGCAAACGGCTACACCGAGACTATAATTGGAAGAAGAAGGTATATAAAAGAGATAAATTCTTCTAATTTCATGACTAGAAAACTAGGTGAAAGACTCGCCATGAACAGCCCGATTCAAGGAAGCGCAGCTGATGTAATCAAACTTGCAATGATTTCAGTCCACAGGGCTTTAGAGGAGAACAATCTCAAATCAAAGCTTATTTTGCAAATACATGATGAATTGATAATAGATACAGCAATTGATGAAGAAGAACAGGTAAGTAAGCTCTTGGTGGACTGCATGCAAAAGGCTATGGTTCTCAAGGTTAAGCTTATAAGCCAGCTAAATACGGGAAGCAACTGGTATGAACTTAAGTAGGAAACGCAATGAAAGTTATCGGTATTACTGGAGGAATTGGGAGCGGTAAATCAACGGTTTCCAATATCATAAAAAATAATAATTTTCCGGTCATAGACTGTGATGAAATATCACGTGAGCTGACACAAAATGATGATGCTGTTTTGAGTGAGATAAGTAGATGCTTCGGAGATTCTGTATTTGATGATAATGGCAATTTGCTCAGGCAAGAACTTGCAAATATTGTTTTTTCAGACTCATCAAAGAAGAAAATTCTCGAGGACATTGTGGTTACAAGGATATTTGAAATTGTCCGGGATGATTTATCCAAGCATAGGAGTTTAGGAACAAAGCTTGTATTTATCGATGCACCGCTTCTCATTGAAACAGGTCTAAACCGCCTATGTGATATTTGTGTTTTGGTTACAGCTGATATAGAGACTAGAATAAATAGAGTTGAAAAACGTGATGGAATAAGCCGGGATAGGGTTTTAGAGAGAATAAACAATCAAATGCCGGAATCCGAAAAGAAAGCTGTTGCTGACGAGCTCATAGATAACAGTGGATCGATAGAGTATCTAAATAATAGCGTTGAAAGGTTAATCAATAAATATGTTGAATACTAAAAAGAACAAAAAAATAAGAAGAAACAGAATCATATATCTTATTCAGGAAAACTTTTTAGTTTCGGTTATAATAGCCGTGGCTATAATAGCCATGGTTATTTCCGGTATTGTTGCAACTGTGAATTCGAGGGAAAGAAATAAAGATAGCGATACCAAGACAACTCTTGTAAAAGCGGATACAATCAATTTGGCGATGTTTGAACCGAGGAATTTCAATGTTTATGAGTCAAATGACGAGGATATATTCTACATAAATCAGCTGGTTTACAGCAGTTTGTTTAAGCTTGACAAAAATCTGAATATTACACCTGACGTAGTTTCAAAGTATAGTGTAGATACATCAAGCGGAGAAGTTAATATAAGGCTCAAGGAAAACGTAAAGTTTTCGGATGGTTCAGATCTTGAATCATCTGATGTCAAGGCTTCAGTCGATAGAATCATTGCAGCAGAGAGCAGATCGCCATACTTTGTTTATGCAAGCAAAATAAATCATATACAAATTAACGACAGCAAAAATTTTACTGTTGTATTTAACAGTGCAAGTGATGCGGCTTTAGATAATTTGATTTTCCCAATAACCTCAGCAGGGGAATATAATAAAGGTGAAAGCTTTGCAATCGGCAGTGGACCGTATGCATATTCGGGACACGAAAGTGGTAAAACACTTAAGCTTGCAGTGAATAAATATTATTATGACGGGATAGCAAAGCTTCCTATCGTTTTTAATATTGTCAAGGACAGATCTGTAATTCCGGGCCTTATGACCATGGATGTTGTGACTGCATATCTTAACAAAACTCAGGATGCCGATTCTATAGCACAGGATAAGAAGCTAAAGTATAAGAAGCTTGCAAGCGGAGAGCTTGAATATTTAGGTTTTAATCATGAGAATAAGTATTGCAGCAATAGCAAGTTTAGAATCGCTATATCGAAGGCAATTGATTCAAGCAAGATAATTAAATATAATTATGCAGGTGCGGCAGTTACATCTGATTCTATTTACTATCCGAACTTTTTAGGTGCAAAAAAAGATGATACATTTAATTTTGAGCCCAAAAAGGCTACTAAACTTCTCAAAGAGTTAAAGCTGAAGGATAGAGATGAGGATGGAATCATAGAGGATGAAAGCGGTAATCCGGTTACTCTTAGAATTCTGGTCCAAAACACAAATAAACAGAGACTTGAAGCTGCCGAGACAATCATAGAAAACTTAAAACAAATAGGCATAAATGCAGAACTTGTAAGCGTTGATGCAGATAGTTATAAAGATAAACTTGAGTCGAAGCAATATGATATATATTTTGGCGGAATCAAGATAGACAAGCAGTTCAATCTGACAGATTTATATACTACTTACAACAAAATAGGATTCTCCGATTCTAAGCTTTTAACTCAGATTTCCAGACTGGAGCAATCTTTGAGCAGCGAGGAACAGTTAAAACAGTTCACTGCCATAAAGAAATCTATAAATCAGGATGCCAGCTATGTTCCGGTTTGCTATAAAGCATATTGGTTTCTTTCAGTTGACACGCTAAAGAATGCAGATGATGTGAGTTTCTATAGCCCATATGAGGGAGCAGTTAAATGGCAGTGGTCTAAAAGAAAGACCAAATAAAAAATACTTGCATTTTGCTGGATTTATGATAGTATATTGAAGTGTAGTCAAAAGACTAACTATACTTGCGGCCGTGGCGGAATGGCAGACGCGCACGTTTGAGGGGCGTGTGGGCAACCGTGCTGGTTCAAGTCCAGTCGGCCGCACCATTTCAGCTTACACTTGATGTAAGCTGTTTTTTATATAGTTCCTTGACGATAAATATCGTCTATGATAAAATTAAAGCGTTGTGTATGCCGGCGTGATGGAATTGGCAGACGTGCGGGATTCAAAATCCCGTGGTGGCAACACCGTATGGGTTCGACCCCCATCGCCGGCACCATATTTTTTAGTTAATTAGGAGGCCCAAATGAAGAATTTTCCTTTTCAGATGATTATGCTCGTTGTATTCATCGGTTTGATGTATTTTCTGCTAATCAAACCACAGAAGAAGAAAGAAAAAGAAATTAAGAGCATGAGAGATAGCATCAGCGTAGGCGATGAGATTGTTACAATTGGAGGTATCTGCGGTAAGGTTGTTAAGACCAAGGAAGACACAATTGTAATTCAGGTTGGAGCAGATAAAGTTAAATTTGAGATGAAGCGTTGGTCGGTTTCAACAATTGAAAGCAAGAAGGGTGATGCTAAGGTTAAGGATGCTGATACTGAAGAAGCACCAAGGAAACCGAAGCGCCTTGTTAAGAAGAGCGTAGACGAAGCTGATGAAGCACCTGTTTCGGTTAACGATGGTGACGAAGTAGTTAAGGACGAAGAATAAAATAATAATTGTTAAAAGTAAACTAAAGAACTTTGCATAGAGCAGAGTTCTTTTTTTGTTTAAAAATCGGCTATAAATCAGTGTTTATCTGTATTTTTTTATTGAAGAAATCGTGAAAAAGTAGTATGATAGTAAATAGAATGCCATATTTGTATACATTTATTTTAAGTTATATCTACGGAGGAAAAAATGAGCTCTAGATTAAGAAAAATTTTATCGCTTTTAATCATCTTAACAGTCATTGTAGGATGGTATGTAACTATCTTTGGTATAGGGAAGATTCACTCAATCAAGGATATTATGAAGTTCGGTTTGGACATCAACGGCGGCGTATATGTCGTAATGGAGGCTAAGACCAATCAGGATGGTGAAGAACTTGCTAAGACTATGGATCAAACCAGACAGGTTTTAAACAAACGTGTTAACGAGATGGGTACATCAGAAGCCACGGTTTCCTTAGAAGGAAAGAAAAGAATTCGTGTTGAATTGCCGGGCGTTGAAAATGCTGACGAAGCCATTCAAAAAATTGGACAAACAGCTAAACTAAGCTTCTTACTTTCGGATGGAACCAAGGTTCTTGATGGTAAGGACGTGAAAAATGCAAGCATAGATACTGACAGTGAACACGGTGGATATAAGATTAAGCTTGAATTTACAGCAGATGGAACAAAGAAGTTTACTGCAGCTACATCTAAGGCAGCATCAGGCAGCGTCAAGTCATCCAATAAGGATGTTCAAAATAATGCAATAATGATTGTCCTTGATAAAGAGGTGATTTCATCGCCTACAGTTGAAAATACAATCAATTCAAGTACGTGTGAGATTACAAGAAAGGGTGGTTTCGATAGGGAAGAGGCATCAAATCTCGCAGCTCTTATAAGAGGTGGTGCACTGCCGGTAGAACTTAAGGAGGTAACTTCATCAGTACAGACAGCTACTATCGGTGAAAACGCTCTTAAGATGAGTATAATAGCCGGTGCGATAGGTCTTCTGTGCGTATTCATACTAATGATTCTAATGTACAACGTACTGGGTCTTATGGCAGATATCGCTCTACTGCTTTATGTACTCTTAGAGCTTTGGGCTATCTCTGCAATGGGAATAGTCTTAACCTTGCCGGGTATTGCTGCGATTATCCTATCAATAGGTATGGCCGTAGATGCTAACGTCATCATCTTCTCACGTATAAAAGAGGAGATTTCAAATGGTAAAACGATTAGAGTTGCTGTTTCAGAAGGTTTCAGACATGCGGTTGTAACCGTATTAGATGCTCAAATTACAACACTTATTGCCTCTGTAGTTCTATATCAGATCGGATCGACAACTGTTAAGGGATTTGCTATAACTTTGATGCTCGGTATTATCGTAAGTATCTTCACAGCTGTAGTGATTTCACAGATATTAATCGGTCTAATCGCAAACAGTAGAAAGTTTGCTAAGAACAAGTATTTCGGAGTTAACGAAGATGGAACGCCTAAGAATCTAATCAAGAGAAGTTTTGGATTCATAAAGAAACGTAAGATATTCTACGGATTCAGCATTTGTGTAATAGTTTTAGGTATATCTGTAGGACTTATCAGAGGATACAACTACGGAATTGACTTTACAGGTGGAACGATGCTCCAGCTAAATATGGGTAAGACAGTAAATACTGCAGAACTCGCCGATACAATCAAGGAGTATAAGCTCAATCCGTCAATCGTTCTGGCCGGCAAGAATCAGGATCAGGTTATCATTAAGACTATCAAGGCTCTAGATAACAAAAAGCGTGAAGAAGTAATCAAAACCATAGGTAAGAAATATAAGATTACAGATAAGGACGTCCTTGCGTCTGAGCAATTTGGACCAACAGTAGGTAAGGAGCTAAAGAGCAACGCAATTAAGTCTGTTATCATAGCTTCTATAGGAATGCTGATATACATCATTTTCAGATTCAAATCTTGGAAATATGGTATATCTTCAGTAGCGGGACTGTTGCATGACGTACTGGTTATATTGGCAATATATGGATTGTTTAATATTACAATCAATAATCCATTCATTGCCGGAATTCTAACAGTAGTCGGATACTCAATAAACGATACAATCGTTATTTTTGACAGAATTAGAGAAAACAGATCTCTATACAAGAAAGAGCCGCTTGGCGAAAACATTGATAAGAGTATTAACCAAACACTAAATCGTTCGCTCATGACATCGTTGACAACACTAATCTGTATGGTACCACTTACGATTATGGTATCATCGTCAATCAGAGAGTTTGTAATTCCGCTTATGGTCGGTGTACTCGTAGGTACGTATTCATCGATATTCTTGTGCAGCCCGGTGCTATATGATTTGAGCAAAAACGATAATAAGTCAAAATATCAGCTAAGCAAAGAGCAAAAAGGGAAAAGAAAGGCATCAAAGTAACAAACTTTGATATGTAAGTAGCTAATGGAAACTAAAGCGCAGTTTTTAGAAGAATTAAAAAAATATAATGACAATTACAACCCGGAAGTAATAGGTGCCGCTTTTGATATGGCTCACAAGCTTCACGAGGGACAGCTGCGCAAGAGTGGAGAACCTTACTTCATCCATCCTATTGCTGTAGCGATAATACTTGCACAGCTGGGGATGGATGAAGCAACGATAGTCGGCGGCTTGCTTCACGATGTAGTAGAGGATACGGAATATACACGTGAAATGCTTGTAAACGACTTTGGAGAAGAAGTTGCAGTATTGGTTGACGGAGTCACAAAGCTCGGTTCTATTAAATTCGACACAAAAGAAGAGGCACAGGCTGAAAACTTAAGAAAGATGTTCTTTGCTATGTCAAAGGATATTCGTGTATTAATTATCAAGTTGGCGGACAGGCTTCACAACATGCGTACAGCTGAATACTGGAGTGAGAGCAAGCAGAAGGAAAAATCACGTGAAACCCTAGACATTTATGCACCTTTAGCTAGCAGGCTCGGTATTTTTACAGTCAAATTCGAACTTGAGGATACAGCACTCAAGTATTTACATCCTCAGGAGTATGAGACACTTAAGAGAGAGGTAAGTGAGAAGAGAGAGCAGCGCGAGAAGGTTATAAATTCCGTTATCGAAAGGATAAGCACAAACCTTGAGCAACTTAACTTGCACTTTGACATTTCCGGACGCTCCAAACATTTGTACAGCATTTATAAGAAAATGGTTCTCCAAAACAAGCAATTAGATGAAATTTTTGATCTTACTGCTGTAAGGGTTATCGTGGATTCCGTAAAGGATTGCTATGCTGTTTTGGGGCTTGTGCATACGATGTGGAAGCCTATTCCAAGGCGCTTTAAGGACTACATCGCTATGCCTAAGCCAAATATGTATCAGTCACTTCATACGACTGTTATAGGTGATAACGGTGAACCTTTTGAGATTCAGATAAGAACCTTTGAAATGCATAAAGTGGCAGAATATGGTATCGCAGCACACTGGAAGTATAAGGAAGGTAAGAGTGATTCTAAGCAGAATAACGAAGACCTGAAACTTGCTTGGCTAAGACAGACTTTAGAGTGGCAGCAGGAACTTAATGATCCAAAGGAGTTTATGGAAACTCTAAAGATGGATTTGTTCTCAAGTCAGGTATTCGTATTTACGCCTAAGGGTGAGGTTATAGATCTTCCTGCAGGCTCGACACCTCTTGACTTTGCTTTTAAGATTCATACTGATGTCGGATGCAAGTGTGTAGGAGCAAAGGTCAACGGTAAGATGGTAACAATTGACCATCAGCTAAACAATGGAGATATAGTAGAAATTGTCACCTCATCTAATTCAAGCGGTCCTAGTGTCGATTGGCTTAAGATTGCTAAGAGCTCAACTGCAAGAACAAAGATAAGACAATTCCTGCGTAAGGCAAATAAGCCTGAGGATATAGTGAAGGGCAAGGAAGCTCTCGACAGATACGTTAAAAAGAAGGGTTATGATCCTCATGAGGTCTGCAAGTCTGCATTCCTAAACAGAGCACTTAAGGAAACAAGCATAGCATCTAATCTTGATGAGATGTATATACAAATTTCCAATAATCAGGTTTTGAGCAAGTTTGCAAGTTTTTTATTTAGATACTACGATGAAGAACAGAAACTTGTAGCCCAAAGGGAAGAAGAGAAATTCAAGGCAATAATAGCTGATGAAAACAAAAAGGCTAGAGAAAAGCAGATTAAGAGAGATAACCCCGGCATAGTTGTAAAGGGCTCAGATAATCTTATGATTAGAATTGCAAGGTGCTGTAATCCGGTACCGGGAGATGAAATCATTGGATTTATAACAAAGGGAAGAGGTATTTCCGTTCATCGTAAGGATTGTTCAAATATGACATCGCTTCCGGAGAGTGAGCATGCCAGGTTTATCGAGGTAGAGTGGGAAGATCTTACTCTTGGAAAGTCCTATGATGCTGATATCTGCATGGTGACAATAGATAGGAAACACATGTTTTCAGATATATCCAGAGCATGTGAAGATATGGATGTACATATCTCAGGTGTAAATGCTAAGAGCGGTAAGAATGATGAAGTAAACATCGTTCTTACCTTATCGATTTCAAGTACTCAGCAGATGCAGAAGGTACTTAAAACTCTAAGAAACATCGAAGGCGTTAAGAATGTTTACAGAGCGAAGTCATAGAACAAAGTAATTATAGTTTTTAATCAGTTAGGAAATATATTTTGAAAGTTAAACATTATTTCACAGGACCTTACGAGGTTAATGCATATATAGTATATGATGAGACAAAGAGCGCTTATATCGTTGATCCGGGTGGGTATAAACCTGAGCTGAACAGCTTTATTGTGGAGAACGAATTGAATTTAGAATACATAGTTTTGACACATGGGCACGGCGACCATATAGGCGGCGTAGAGCAGCTCAAGGATCTTTATCCCCAGGTAAAGGTTGTTGCTCACAGAAATGAAAAAGAAATGCTGGAGAGCCCATATCAAAACACCTCTATTGAAATCTACGGTAGGCCTATTACAATCACCGCCGACATTTGGGTAGAAGATGGACAAGAGTTAAAGTGTGGAGATATGACCATGCACTTTATCTATACACCGGGACATACCAAGGGCGGAATGTGTATACTTTGCGGAAACATTTTATTCAGCGGAGATACTCTATTTCAGATGTCAATAGGAAGAACCGATTTTTACGGGGGAGACTTTGATGAGCTTATAAATTCAATCAAGACAAAACTTTTCGTGCTTCCTGATGACACAATTGTTTGCCCGGGGCATATGGGTGAGACAACTATATTAGCTGAAAAGAGGTATAATCCTTTTGTACGCATTTAAGGCATATAACTATCCCAAACCGGAACTTTTATATGAGCTGATAGATCAGTTTATAATGCCAAATCAGTATAAGCTTTACGAGGAAGTTCTTGATGAGGATAAGGAGATTATTGACCTTAGAACTGTTTTGATGGGTGAATCAAAGGACTCTATCAAAAGAGAAATCTATCAAAAGTTATCGGCTGCAACAGGATTAAAACCTGAGTGGGGTATACTTACCGGAATCAGGCCGGTCAAGCTTTGCGGTGAACTAATTGAGGCAGTCGGATTAGATGAAGCAAAAAAAGTATTAAAAAATGAATATCTCATAGACGATGGCAAGATAGACATGATTATCAAAATGTATGAGTATCAGATTGCATCTTTTGGCAAAGCTGCACCAAATTCTGTGGGTATGTATATCGGTATTCCGTTTTGTCCAACCAGATGTCTATATTGCTCTTTTATTTCAAGCCAGGCCGAAAATGAAAAAATCGAAGCATATGTGGATGCTTTGATTGATGAAATCAAAGCTATAGGTACAAGACTTGATAAATCGGAATTTCAAATTGAATCCTTATATATAGGTGGTGGAACACCGACAACACTGAGTGAAAATCAGCTGAACAGACTGCTTAATGAGATAAATAGATATCTTGATATTGATAAAATTAAAGAATATACGATAGAGGCAGGGCGTCCGGATACGATTAACTTTGAGAAACTTAAGATAATCAAAACCCATGGATGTGAAAGAATAAGCATCAATCCTCAGTCTATGAAACCTGAGACTCTTGTGAAAATAGGACGTTCACACACACCGGTCGAAATTGAGAAGGCTTTTGAGCTTGCTCATCAGCTTGATTTTAACAGTATCAATGCTGATTTGATTGCAGGACTTCCGGGCGAGAATTTATCTGATTTTAATGCTTCTTTATCAAAGATAATTGATTTAGGGGCTGATAATATTACTATTCATTCGCTGGCAGTAAAGCGAGCTTCAAGACTAAAGGATGAAGATCCTGCTTTTCACTATAAGCAGTCGAGTAT